>Ga0268261_10000471_pt1 | contig 25210 bp, 18 predicted proteins | sample TergutNc150P1_FD_190353 | JGI IMG/M metagenome (GOLD analysis project Ga0268261, IMG submission 190353) | Nasutitermes corniger P1 segment gut microbial community from laboratory colony in Florida, USA - Nc150 P1 (SPAdes) (version 2) | ecosystem: Host-associated > Arthropoda: Insects >...
TTTTTTTTTTTTTTTTTGGGGGGGGGGGGGGATCCTGTAACCACTGCATTATAGCTTGCTTCCTTTGAACTAAAAAACAAACATTTTTCATCAAACCATGGTTATTGCAGCTTCGGTTGATATAAACCTAGACTCCATTGAGCTGATGTTTTGATATTTTCTTTATTGTTCTCCCAAGCCCTCTTTATGTCCTGGCCATCATTTAATTTTTCCAGTGCTGCATATTCACTTGAAACCTTAATCTGATACTGTTTCCTAACTTTCAGCTTATTGAGCTTCCTTAGATTAAATTTCTTCCAAACTTCTGTGTTCCTTTTTTACTTACTGCCAATCTTTCCCAAACTTTTGGAACTACCAGATATTGATCAGTGTCACAGTCAGGTCCTTTGAAAGATCGCACATTGAGTGTACTGAATGCCATCTCCTATCTACCAATATGTAATCAATCTGATTGTGAGTCTTTCCATCAGGAGAGCTCCAGGTGTACATATGCATGTCTCAGTGTGGGAACATCGTGCTCTTAACAACTTAATTTTTTTATGTGTCAAAGTTTACTATTCCAACACCATTATTATTACTATCCTAATGCAGACTGTCATTCCCATTTGTCGGTTTGAAAATTTTCTCTCTCCCCACTTTTGCATTAAAATATCCTAATAGTATTTTCATATGGTACTTAGGAAAATGATTAAAAACCCGCTCTAAATCCTCATAAAAACTGTCCTTGGAATCATAAATTTTCTCCTCACTTGGTGCATGCACATTCAGAACAATGATATTACACCAGCGACCTCTCAGATCTACGCTCATATATGACACCCTAACGCTAACAAACTCTTCTCTCTTAACTGCTGATACTATTCTGTGGTGTACAAAAAATCCTGTTCCCAATTGATGATTTTCATTTCGTTTTTCATAGAAAAAATTATAGTCCCCTGCTCTTACCACGTCCCACCCATCCTTCTGTACGCCCACTAAATGTTATATCTTGCTAATTCCCTGGCTGCTGTTATAAGTTAACCTGACCTATATTGGCTCCTGATATTCCATGCACCAAATCTCATGTCCCTTTTCCATTGGTGAGGTTCTACTAAAGGATTGGTTTAGGTTCAAGGCACCTGTTTATGTTTCGTGACTCTGCCAGTTTTCATGGTGAGGAGTTTGTAGCACCTTGTCCAACCCCCAAGTTTGAGGACAACCTCTTGTTGGCTGTCCGTGACTGCTTATTCAGTATATTCACATCTACCTTCCATATTGGAGGCTGTTCCTCCATCCACAACCTGAGGACGTGCCATGCTTTGGTGACAGGGACCCACTCATAATGGGCAGTTCCAAATACAGTGAAAAAAGATATGGGAAATAATCTGCCAAATGCTGAAAAATTGTGCATGAATGAATGCCTGCAGTTATTCACTCAACTGCCATGGAAGCTGGCAGCATCAGATACCCCAAGCACTGTGGAAATATTCAATATTAAAAAAGTATGCAGTTTAGGTAGGGGGATGCACCCTGAAGGGCCCATAGTCATATAGTCTTATTTTTCCCTCAAGAATTTTATGTAACATGGTTTTGTGTAACCTGCTGTGATCATTCTCCCTAACCCCAACATTGGACGAGGGCTTACCCTATTCACACTAATACTGGTACTGTGTGACTGTGTACTGTTTCTTGGCACTTTCGTATGGTACATTCATATTCGAAGGGATAAATCCTGCCATTGACATCCCTCATCATTTACGTGTATGCGGACTGTTGTGAGAATTATTGAAGCCAGTAATCCACATCAAGTGTCTTACTTTACAGTTGAGCCAAAGCAGAATCACTGTAAATATATTTCATGTCTGATGAGTGCATTCTTCACTAACATTAAGAGAAAAAATGTGGTTGAGGGTGTATGATAATGGAGTACTGCAGAGTATTTGGGAATAGGCAGGAAACCTGAAAAAACTGCATAATGAGGAAGTTCATAATTTGCATTCTATACCAAATATTATTAGGGTGATCAAGGATTCTGATGGGTGGGGAATGTATAATGCATGGGTGAGATGTGAAATGTGTACAGAATTTTCATCAGAAAACATGAAGGGAAGAGACTATTTTGGAGGACATGGGTGTAGATGAGATGATATTAAACTGGATATTAAAAAAAAAATAGAATGTGTAGGTGTAAATTATATCCATGTGGTTCAGTACAGGGACCTGTTCGGCTGTTTGGCATGGTAATGACTTTTCGCAGTCCATAGAAAGTAGGGAAATTCTTGATTAGCTAAGCAACTGTTTGCTTCTCAAGAAGGACTCTCCTCCATCAAGTTCATTTATGTTTATGCATAAAAATAGAAATTCCCATAATCTAATAATTGGATAAATGCTCCTAATTTTCTTGTTTCCAGTTACAAGCAGGTTTTGTTTTATGTGATTTTGGTTTAACGTGACTTGAAAATTTACACCACTTTTCCAATTTATGCAATAATTTTTAGTTTAGTGCAGTTTGGCATAGACAATTCAACTCCGTATATATCTTCTGTAGGAGGCTAGCAGAAAGTGATGTCACTGTCATGCCATCAGTTAAGTGTATGAATTGATCACAGTGATATAATCACAGTTCATGTAGTTTCCTCTTCTACACCTTTGACTTTTATTATGGACATGAGAGAGAGAGACATGAACAATTGATGAAAGACAATACTGAAGAGAAATTGGACATAATAAGCCAAGTTGAAAAAGGTGAATGGATGGTTGACATATCCGTAATGTTAAACTCACTCTTAGTAGTGTACGTACAATTTGTGATAGTGTTGATAGAAGTAAAAAAAGTGCTAATTCGGGAACTAAAGTGTTTGTGTGGGAAGACTACCACAGTCCTTTTGGAATGACCTGTGCCACAAACTGTGGATGGTTGGTTGATTGATTGATAACTTTGGTTTCGAGCCAATAAGGTCCCTATGCACCTAGGCCTCATAGAGGGGCCTTTTGTGCCCCATAATCTGATAACAGCTCAGGAGAGCCCTGTCCCTTTAACAAAGTTCCAGATGGCTCCAAATCTTAAAATCTGAATGTCCTCTGGGTTCAAGAAAGGAACCCAGATATACTTTCCTTTTCTGTCAAAAAGTCCCAGAAAGCGAATCCCCTCCAGGTTCCCCAACAGGGCCCCTACAGATAGAGATACCCACTTACAGGGCATTTTTATGTATCTCTTGATATATCTCTTTATCTCCCCTAAGGAAAGAGTGTCCCTCCATTGTCTCCAGAAGTGGGGCATCTATGGAAACAGACACCATTCCAGAGCCTTACTTAACATATCTTTCAGGGTCCCCAGTAAAGGAGCCCTCCCTCCAAGTCATGGAGTCCCCTCAGAGAGAGATGCCATGTTCCTAGAGCCCTCCTTCATTCATCATTCAACGTCCCTGGTATATGAGCCCCCTCCTGATTCCAGGTTTCCCTCAGATGTAAAGGGGCCCCTATGGAGAGAGATGCCCATATTCAGAGCCTTTCTTTAACATATCTGCCAGGAGCCGTACCTAGAGGTTTTCCGCACTGAGCCTCTTCAGAGAGAGATGCTCCATTCCTAGAGCCCCCTTCATCCATCTGTCAAAATCCCTGGTAGATGAGCCCCCTTCCAGGTTACCAAGCAGTGCTCCTGTGGAAAGAGATGCCCGTCTCTATAGCCTCTTCTACCTATCCTTCAGGGTCCCAAGCAAGGGAGCCCTCCCTCCAGGTTCCCTTCACAGAGCTCCCATAGAGAGAGATGGTCCACCTCCAGAGCCCATTTCAACCATCTCTCAAAGTCCCTGATAGATGAGCCCATTCCAGGCTGCCCAGTTGAGCCCCCATGAAGAGAGATGCCTGTCTTCAGAGCCTTCCTTTCATAACCTGCGGGGTCCCCAGCAAAGGATCCCCCCTCCAGGTTCGCCTAACAGAGCTCCCACAGAGAGAGATGCTCCATAGCCAGAGCCCTCCTTCAGCTAATTCTCAAAGTTCCTGGTAGACATACCCCCCATCCTCTTGTTCCCCAATGGGGCCGCTATAGGGAGAGACACCTGTCCCAGGACCTTATTCCACGCAGAAGCCCCCGGCACATGAGCCTTCTTCCAGGTTTCCCAGCAAGGGCCCCATGGAAAGAAGTGCCTATCTCCATAGCCTTCTTTTACGCCTGCAGATTCCCTTAACAGAGCTCCTGTAAAGAGAGATGCTCCATTTCCAGAGCCCTCCTTCCACTACCTCTCACAGTTCCCTATAAATGGACCCCTTCTCCAGGTTCCCCAACGGGACCCCTATGGAGAGAGACACCCGTCTGCAGAACCTTCGTCATTCCCTCCCCTGAAAATTTGTCTTTCCCTCAGAGTCTCCTGGTAAGGGAGCCTCCTCCATGTTCCCCAACAGGGTCCCAATGGAGAGAGAGAGATACTCTGTCTCCAGAGCCACTGGTCTATCTGTTCATTTATGTCTGCCAGAGTCCCCCAAAAAAGGAGCCCTCCTACAAAATAGGGAAAAACATAAGGTCACTGTCCACAGAGCCCCATGCAGATGGAAGGCCTACATACAATGGGGTGTGGCCTGGTTCCCCAAGGGGATTGTTAATGACACTGCTATCTCTACCCCAGTGCCATGCAGCCCACGGCACGATACCTTCCACCTTGGCTTGGGTAGACCAGGGCCCCATTAGCCAGCATCTGTCGTTGCAACTCCCAACAGGGTATACCATCCACACCTGTTACCGCCTCCCATGTGACCCAGGGTAAAGTAGAATATGAATCCACAACACCCTGACGTACGGACGAGGGGTTGGATTTATGGGAGTCAACTATGGATGGTAGTCTCTTACATTTTTGTTGCATTAGAAGTAAATAAATATATTGTATACTGTATATCCAGTATATAAATACTCCACAGGTCTGTTTATCCACTAGTAGTATGGTCATAGACTGTATAGGATGAGGCTCACAGCCCCCTAACGTCCGGGAAATATGTAGGGCATTCGGAAAGTAAGTACTGTCTGCGCATATCTGTCATGCATCCTTGAGACTGTCCCTTGCGCATGTGCAGTGACTTCCTCTATCAGTTGAGAAGCCACAGATGCCATTTCATGAAATTTGTGCTATGTTTATGTTTGCTCCTTTGTGTTAAACATGTTTAGGACAATTGAAGGGGCCGCTGACTGTGAAATACGGTCTTTAATTCGTTTTTTGAATGCTAGGAATGTGCTACCAAGTGAGATTCATCACCACATCTCTCAAGTGTATGGTGACAATATGATGAGTGATGGCATGGTTAGGAAATGGGTTCGGATGTTAATTGAAGGACGAGAGAACGTGCACGATGAGGCGCCAAGTGGGCATCCATTTTTGGTGAATGATGATTTGGTGCGTAAGGCCAACAAAAGAGTGCGTGACGACAGATGTTTCACAATTTCTGATCTGTCCCTACACTGTCCTCAGATTTCAAGGACTCTATGAAATTGTCAGTAGTCATTTGGGTTATTGGAAAGTGTGTGCCCAATGGGTGCCCAAGATGCTCACAGAGGAGCACAAAAAACAGAGTGTTGCATGTGCTTTGACATTTCTGATGCGCTATCACAAGGAAGGAGATGGCATGTTGAGCCATATTGTGACAGGAGATGAGACATGGGTGTCCCATATCACACCTGAATTAAAACAGCAGTCCTTGCACTGGAAGCATACTGGCTCGCCGAAAAGGAAAAAGTTCAAGCAGACGTTTTCAACAAGGAAGATCATGTGCACTGTATTCTGGGACAGACAAGGTGTTCTCCTGGTAGAACGTTTGCCCCAAGGCACAACAATAAACTCTGCTGTTTATTGTGAAATGCTGAAGAAGCTGAGGCATGCAATTCAAAACAAAAGGCATGGAATGCTGAGTGCCACGATTCTTTTCCTTCACGATAACGCTCGGCCACACTCTGCTGCTCAGACTCAAGACCTCATCACCTCATTTAAGTGGGAACAAATGCCCCCCCCCCCCCCCCCCCCCCCCCCCGTACAGCCCTGATTGGCACCAAGTGATTTTCACCTCTTCCTACACCTAAAGAAGTTCCTGAGCGGCAAGCGGACGACAATGACGATGACCTGAAAGATGCAGTGCAGAAGTGGCTAACATTGCAGGTGGCCGCATTCTATGATGAGGGTATACAAAAACTTGTGCCCCGCTACGATATGTGCCTCAATAATGGTGGCAAATATGTGGAAAAATAGTTTGAAGAATGTAGAATCTGATAACTATAAAATTTTATACGAAACCTTTCTCTCTTCAGCGAAATGGTACTTACTTTCTGAATAAGCCTCGTACACTGTTTTAAAGGGAATTTTGTGTTCAATTTGCATTACTTTTTTTTGGGATGTAACCCTGGCGTAAAACGAGACCTGTCGGTATTTCTGTTGATATATATTTAAGGAACGTGAAGGTGTGTTGTGCCTAAGCACATCAGACTTTGCTCAACAGTTTTGTGTTAATCTCTTTATTAGTATTTGCCCCCCAACAAATCATTTTTGAAAGCAGATATTTAACAAAGACTTATATGACTTTAACATAAAGTTTGAAATGTTTGTTTAACTTGTTCACAGTCAGGTTTTTTAAAATGGGGAGAGTCTGTGTTACACGTAACATGCAATATTTCAGGCTTCTGTCAAGGTGTGGATGAGGTCCTCATTCTTGTGGGTTGTTATGTAGGATATGTTGTCAGCTGTTTACCAAAATTTCAGGACAGCCTGCTGATCCCATCTTAGTAAACACTTATACCAAAATTTCAGGACAGCCTGCTGATCCCATCTTAGTAAACACTTACACTGCATAATGACCCAGAAGAGGGAAGACCTTGTTATTATCTGAATCAGATTCGTGCCCAATAATAAGATATAATGACTTATTACTGCGTGTGTGCATAATTTTAAGATCATGTGATTTTAAAAGAAAACGTATAGACAGCCAGGGGCTGTGTTATTTTATTTTATTCATAGGTACAGGGACTTACTCTGTATTCATTTTCCTTTTTCATACAGCTTCGTTATGATGATGAGAAGAAACGTGTAGTAGTTGAACCAGTTGAGTTAGCTCAAGAATTTCGACGATTTGAACTGTCAGCTCCCTGGGAACAGTTTCCTCACTTCCGGGGTGTGCAGGCTGGTGCAGAAGAGGTGCCAGTAGACAAAAAGGAGGAGGAGCATAAATAGAGTTGCTTGTAACAGTTTTTGTAAGGGCATCAGGATTCATCCTGACTTTACATTAGACAAAAAATTAAATTGTTTCATAATATGTGAAGCTATAGGAAGTAATTATTTACAGTTGTATTTTATTTATTTCAGAATGAATATAATTTACATTATCTAGGTCATCTATGGTTAACAGTGTGAGTTTCTGTAATACAAGTCCCTGTCCATGGCATGAAGGTATGTAGGGTGAGTAGAGTTATAGCTTCGCTTATTCTTAACCTCAGCACTAAATGGAGATGATAGGTCAACTTCATGCCCCAGCTGCTTTACACCTGTGGAAGGGCCATGTTACTCATTTAATTAGGAGGCTGGGTGGGCCCCAAGAGCTGGTCTGGATGTTTTGGAGAAAAGAATAATCTCTTGCCTCTGCCAGGATTCAAACCCCAGATCATCCAACCCATAACCTAGTCACTACACTGACTATGCTATTCCACTGTTTAATAGAAATTAAGACACCTAGTTACTGGAATTTTTTTTTTATTAGCAGTAAGAGACTATGTACTTGTCATACATGGTGATTAAAAGTTAAAACATTTAAACAGCCTTTTCAGTTAATTCACGTTTTATATACACATTGAGATGGTGAGTTACAAAACATAATTACTGCACAATGTCAAAGTTGGTCATGCATCAATGCTGATGTGATTTTTGGAAAGTTGTTGCACATTACCTATGTGAAGACTGACCAGACTTTTTAATCAATGCTAGACAAGTCAGTGAAGTATTTGTCATTTAACTAAAGTTATGTTTTTTTTTTAGAAGTATAATTGTTTTATTTAATAAATGATTAAATATGAAAATAAATTCATTCAAAGTCCCAAGCTGGTGCTTGTGGTCATGCTAGGAAAATACTGGGTATGAGAACGAAATTGTAGGACAAGGTTCTGACAGCAGTCCTGCTGAAGAATCAAGACTAGTAAATAGCTAGTGACATTACAAAGGATCATAGCACCTTAATCTTTCAGGGTTAAGGAGTATTTTCTGGGACTGATAAACCCCAAATATCAAACCTTTGAAATGTCAGTACCCACTTGCCCAGTGACACAGTGTAACATCACAAAAGACTTGAGGCTTGCCAGTAACTATTGTACAGGTCACAACAAGCCATGGTACATTAGCCCTGCTTTATATTTATTAATTCCACGATACAATATCGTACATCTTAGTATTGGCAACATGCAATAATGGAAGCACAAGTCTTATGGGTTTCGCTCATTATTGGAGGGGCAGTTATGATGTCGACAAGGCACTGTCTACACGTATGGCTGCTGCCCCTTCATCAGACGAATACCTTCAGCTCATAACACTCGTCGCTGCTTCAAGGTAATCCACCTTCGTTATCGCCGCGCTGCCATGTCTGGCTGTATTGGGTTGGTCCAACTTCCAGCCTAGACCTTACATTCCTATTCATTACCTACATGAAAATGTATCTGTTCACACTGATCCATGGCAAACTTAGTAAATACAGAATAGGTGTAAACACCAACCATGGATAAATAGTGAGTTCCCAAGTTCTCTATTTAAATGGCCGCAGCGCATCGGGTCAGGTGCATTCGTTTCATGCCCACTTTAAATGGACGCATTAGGCCTGGTGCACGTGTGATGAAGGTTAACCTAAATGCTTCCTTGAACGTTTGCCAATTCGTTTCTTTCGTATGAAGTTCTGAACAACCCTGACAGAATTTTTTCACAGATCCACATAATTTTAAAATGGCAATTTGCAAATGGTCTGTTTGTTTCCAATTTTCAATTTTAGCTGAGGACCCAGTGGTAGAAAAAAATTCTTCTAGGAAAACCATCGAATCTGAGCCTGACCATTTGGGGATTAACGAAACCAAAGAGAGGTCTTTGTGGACGGTCACTGCGCCTATTTCCATGTGTTCCTTCAGTTGCTGTAATTCTAATTTTGTTTGCACTAACTTGGCTTGTAAACGTGATTCAGCCATGTGAAATCACAAGTGCCTGCTAATTTAACTTTAAAAAAAAAAATCCAAAACGTTCCTGGCTTAATTCTTGTCGCGTATCTTTATTTCGACTCGCTTCTAAGTACCATTACTAATCGTAAAAATTTTCAAATTATTCCCAGTCAAATTTATCCCTTAAAGTAAAGCTAATCCTAGCTTCCAGAGAAAATATCTCACTAGACAGATATCACCACCACTGCAAACCAATTCTCTAGTGCCCACCGAATAGATGCGATACGTCTACCATATCTATTTGGTTAAACACTATAGGAGAGTGGTAGCAGGTTAGCAGGGTTCGTAATTGTCAATGTTGACCGGTAGTAAGCTGCCACCAAATAGACGTTAGTCTATTAAATTAATGATCTCAGGAATGAAGGATAAGCTAGCAGTCAAATTGTTTTGCCTTAATATATAAAAGCTAATATATTCAATTCTACCAAATGAGTAAATGCTGAATAACAAAATAAATTAATAATTTAGCATTGTATAACTATTTGTAAATCAATAAAATCAGTTCAATATAAAATAATTACTTAAAATGGTTTAGTTTAAATAGTCTAAATTGCCTCTCTATATTTCTATCAAAACGCAAATAAATTTGGAATTTAGTTAAACTAATTTCTAAGTTAGTTCCAAAATTTACTCGACACGACACAATATTCTAATCACAAACAGTTAATTAAACACAGCTAGCGCGTCTTACCTTGGAAAATCAGAAGACAGAAGTTCACCATTTGCTCAGTAAGACTTTATAGTATTCGTACACAAATTTAATAAGTTTCTCGTAGTTGTAGTTCTGTCTTTTCCAAATTCTGATAATAATATGCGACGGCCGGTATTCCGGTAGTAATGATCGTGTCAATGAGTAGTTAGTGAGTCAGTTCAATAACTGAAATCGGTAGCATATATAGAGGCAAAATAACCGACAATGAATTCCTCAAGTCATGTCACTCTCATAGGTTGAAAGTATTCCAACTATGAGGAATTGTACGGTAGGCTGAGGTATGCTGTGTAGACAGTAAGCAAATGAGTGACCGTTTCCTGGTTTCAGAAACTTAAGTATTACAATGTTGAAATACAAATCCAAATTTGAATTTTAACTTGGTAGCTTTGTAGTTTTCGTTACAGTGGTATAATAAGACCTGAATAGGCCTTTGCTCATCTGGGATGTTCCACGGTGTAGGTTAGTACTGAGTTACTAATGTTTTGTTGACAGCCTATTGGTCCCACCTGCATGGCTCCAGGAGTAAAAAAAATGCTGGGAACAGCTGGATTTATAAAAATACAGCCTCCTGTTTCCATCATTCTTGGACTACTTGACCCTTAAAAATGGGAACAATAGGCTGCCCCAAATTGTCAGTAACCAAATACTAACCTACACTGCATAACATCTCAGAAAAGTGAATACCTCAACTACATCACGACAGAAGCCTGAGACCTCACACTGACTGAATTCCATTAACTTCATATATTGTGGAAAACAAACATTTATCCATAACTGATCCATGTCCAGCATGTATATTACCTCTCAGCCTTCCATACACAAATATTTTTAGGTAAATAAGTCCTTCAAACTTCATGAATTCTATAACTTTATGCATTCAGAATAAAATAATAAATTTATTTTTAACAGCCTATTCAAAACTGTTACATGTGCCTCACTGCAACAGAATCAATTTATATAATTTTCTGGAGAGTGAGGAAATATGTGTAGACACCCAGTCCCCTATTTTACACCCTTGATACATTCCTGAAAAAGTGGGCATACATAAAAAAGGCAGAAATCAAAAATGATATTAGTTAGTGTAATAGAATGCAGCCAGTCAAAGGGTGCCAACCCAAAAATGAGAGAGCACAAATTAAGAAGTGGTGTAAAATGGCACCGGGTGTTGAAGCAAAATGGCATAAAACTAACAGGCAAAAGACAAGGGTGCTGGGTATATACGTTCAAATGAACAACCATCTTTTGAGAGCATAAAAAACTTCCAAGCTCACAGAGGTGTAATCAGGTGGCAGTATGGCAGTGAACCTTCGGTCACTGAAAACACATACAAGTGTCTGGTTACACCAACTATACAACCTGCTCAGCAAATATGAAATGAACGGTAGGGTTTGTGTTATTGCAACAACTGATGAACAGTTAAACTTTTTGACACAGCAGTCAAGACTTCACTGCCTTAGTGCTTTATTTGTATACATCGGTTATGAAAGACTACCTCAGAAAACATTATGAACAAATTTATACACATGTGACAACAAATTTACCATTGTAATTCCCATGGGTAAAAATACTGTTCACCACACAAACATCTTTTAACCACAGAGTGGTCTCATGACTGTGATGTATTTAACTGTGACTAAAATTTTGGAACTTTGTGTATCATTTTAAGCAAAAAACATAATTTTGGAGGCTAGATCTCCTTCCACACTGGGGAGGAATGGAGGAAACCTTGTTTGATGGGTTCATTAGAAACAGCTAATCTGACCCTGGTCCAGGGATTTTGACTAGCTACACACTAGCATGACTCTCAGAATGGACATAATTTCCACTTCTCTGGACATACAAGCACATGAGTACTTCTGGTTCTAACATCTATACATGTCTTATGACTATGAACACAAAGATGTACTGTCAAAAAAGTCTGTGGAATAGGGAAGACATTTCTCAGTGCCTATGATCAAGGAAAGCCTTTGGAAATCAGATTGGTAAACATCCCAGCAGTAGACAGGTTAAGTACTCCAGCATGCTGACAACATCACAGGCATCTGAGTTCCAAGGATGAATATTTATCCACATGCACCAACCATAACTGTATGCAACTCAAGACCAATATTCTGTGGAATATAATGCAAATTTGTCTTCAAAATTCCTAGCTCTCAGTATGTTTTCTTGCTATGTACACTTTCATGCTAAGAGAAAATTGTATGATAATTCAAGTATTTTTTTTTATTATAATTCAACATACAAAATTATTTCATGCAATTTCACAGCAACCAAAATGAAAATTCAATACACAACATCTAAAAAGAAAATTCCCATTAGATAAAAAGCAGCAGTATATTACTTCAAAATGTAATGAGTACATCATCCAGATCCTCATACAAGTTCTTGATAAGTGCTATGTCATAAAATTGCCTTCTACCTAATAAAATTCATACAGTATGTATTATATTCCTATCGAGAATCTTCAGTCACTGCAGCTAATGTACTAATTACTTTTGTATCTCTGTTAAAAATCATTTTATACAAACATAAGGACAGCCGAGTCTTTTCCAGTGCATACAGAATAAATGCATCTTATAAACATTTATGAATTTGTTAACTTAAATAAAATACACTCACGACAACTAGGGAACTGTACAAAGAAGGTATGAGTACTCAAACCAGCACTTATATCCACATTCCTGAAAAATCAAACCCAATGGTCCCACCAGTATGAGCAGTTGGGAAGACAGGAAACAGAGTATGTGACCACAGCAAGAAGTTTCAACAAAGCTTGTAGTAACTTTCCTCTACGAGGGCTGTCCGGAAAGTATCCGGCCATTTGGAATATCTCGAGAACCGGTCCCGTGGCCTTGATGTAACTTGGCAGCCAGTCTGAGGAGACCTTACTGTGCATCTGTGAACAGTCACTCTCCCATGGGGCTAGTCAGTCGGCAGTGAGACGCTGTTGATTGGGCTTGTGTACAACGTGATCGTCGCATTTACAAATCTCCTCCCTTTCAACGGCGATTTTAGATTTGGGAAAAGCCATAAGAGTCAAGGAGCCAAATCTGGGTTTTAGGGGGGCTGACAGACCTGGATGATGTGATGTTCTTGCCAAAAAAGCCTGCACGAGAGCTGTAGAATTTGCAGGTGCATTGTCGTGATGAAGCTGATATGCTTGCTCGGTCATTGTAAATGCGACGGTCACACAGTACACAAGCTCAGTCAACGGCGTCTCACTGCCGACTGACTAGCCTCACAGGAGAGTGACTGTTCACGGATGCACAGCTAAGGTCTGCTCTGACTGACTGCCAAGTTACATCAAGGTCACATGACCAGTTCTCCAGATATTCAAAATGGTTGGATACTTTCCGGACAACCCTCGTACATGCTGCTTCGCATCACTAGCGATCACAGAAGATGCATGTTCACTTTATTCCTATGTACATATCAGCAGACTGAGAATAGTTAAATGTTCAACAAAATAAACTTTCACAACTACAACTACATATCCTTATAATTGTAAGGAACAAATTTTAGAAAAGAGCAAATAAATAAAGTTCATTTGGCACCACTGCTAATTATTCCATTCAGTGCTACCGACATATATTCTATTGGTATCAACAAACCAGTCCAAACATTGCCTCATAATTATTTTCTGACTACCACTTTCCTTTTGTGTCTATTACAATCATACAAAAAATAATTTCCTCTTATCACTTCACAGTTGCATAAAACTATTTCGAAGTATTTATCAAGCTCCAGTTACAATAAAAATAGTGCTGTGTTACACAAATAGCAAGTTACTGAGTACTATATTTAGAATTAACTGCATCTAAAACATGTCTGATATGTAGTGACTGATGCAGTTACCCATACACATTCATTATATGAGCATCTCCAGGAAGTTTATCCAATGGAACACACAGTATCATTTACATAAAATAATCTGTTATTACATGAAATACAAACCTAGAATGCTTTCCATAGATTACAGTAAGCAAGATTTCAAACAAGTCAAACAGGGAACCACAGTCAAAATGCAGCTGTAGTGACAGGGCATTCAAACATGAATTTCAACACTGCCCTTTTTTTACTATTCAGAAGGTTTAACCTTTATCATCTGGCCTTTAAATCCCAATGCAGGCAAATAGCCGGAGATCTTTTCATTTTTAAATGCCCATTCTTGCACCTGTGCGGGCCAGCGTTTTCCCTTTTGGCTGTCAAGTTACATTTACTGGGACAAGGGCATCTTGTTGAGCTGATTAAGGTTAAATATCTTAAATCAAAGATACTTACAAGAAAACAATATGATGTCATCTTTGTTATACCTGTTACTACAAGCACCTCTCCCCCTACAAAGAAAAAAGGGATATCTCTTCATTCAAATGGAGCAATTTCAAACCTTCAACACACAGACAAATTATTCATGGTTTGCTTATTAGCACTGTCTGCAGCTCAAGACTATTTAGTACTGAATGAATAATGAACTGTAAAAGATGTAGAAGGAAGTGGCTGTGGCCTAACATTGGCTGCTAGCCCAGCACTTTCAACGAGTGATTGAGGGAAAAAAAATCTGTCAGGATTGCTAGTCACTGGGTTGAGATTTAAATCTGGGAGCTTGTGGCAGTAACACATTACACTTGCAATGCCAGTATATCTGATTTAATCAAGATAAAGTTTCCCCTGAGCAAAGTATGAAAGCATATGGGGGAGTCAAGGTCCTCATCATTAGATGGATGTGAGTACTCCACATCATGCCCCGGCCACACTACAGCCTGGGAAAGCGCTCCTGGTACCCCACTGAACAGGATGCTGGGTTAGCAAGTACATATTTTTCTTTTGTAAGCTAACAATGGAGCATTTATGATGGCCAGTATAACTAATTCTTTATTTCTGATTTACAGTATAGAGAAGATGCCACTTTCAGTCCCTTACTCATCAGCTATGTAACTGCAAATTCACCAAGAATGTGTCATGGGTGTTTGGTTAGTCACATGGTTTTTAACAAACTGGTATTTTGTGGCCTCTTCATTCAGTACATATATAAACAGTAGCACTGATAATACAACCAGGCAACAGACAATACAAATCAGAAGTGTCACCTCTGCATGTGCCCTACGACTCTCTAACAATTAGTGAAAATACTAAGTTGCCACAGTCACAGAAGGCAAGAGTTTCCTGATTTTAACTGTCAAGCCACCAAGCTAAGTGAAAGTAATGTGAGGTGGATCAACAAAGTTGTCAACTACTAAGATTATACGCTTTCAGAAGTAGATGTATGAAATTAGAGTATTGGGCACTGATTTGATGATGCTGATGGGAAAAAACTCAAATACTCGGACAAAAACCTGTCCCAGTACCACTCTGTCCAACATGTGCTGGCCTGTTGATCAAAAACCCTGGTCTCTGTAGTGAGAAGGTGGTGAAAATACTATAACTGTGTCTGGTACCAAAGGCTGCACATACAAATAGGTCAACAGAATCACCATTGGATAGTAACATTTAGATGTACCAATGAATAAACTTCTGCCCAGACCAATGACATACACCACCAACCCCCCTGTAAAAAAATTAAACTCATCAGTCTGGTCTGCCATGCAGAGATCCAAGAACCTTTTGACATTTAACACAAACTATGATACCCATAAGAAAATTCATTTCATCATGCTTATAGCATATAAACAACACTCCATTCCAGATGCATTTGATAAAAAATTTTATACTGTCAAATGATAAAGTGACTATAAATGACAAACTGTGAAGTATGTGAAGAAGGTCATGACTTAATCCCATCACATCAGCTAATTACACAGAAGAATGTTCATGCTTTAACTGACAAACTCTGAAATAAGTGTCTTGAGAAGGTGGATTAGTAAACAGCACAAAAAATTTGTGGGCCATGCTTCATGCAAGCAAGAGTCCCTATATATGCAGATAGTGTCAATCATTTTTCTGAACATTAGCATCCTTTCTGTCCCCCACTAATTTGCGTTTTGAAAATAAGTGATCCACAAACAACAGTTCAGATGCATCTTTTGAGAGCAATTTGCATACGGTAAACAATTACTGCACTAAATTTATGTTTGATGTTACTGGAAACTACTCAGTCTTTACCAACAAGTTTCAAATAGATAAGACAGTATCAGAACCAGTAACTTGTGAACTTTTATATCAGACAACTCCAAGGGATAGTTACTCATGAAAAACTAATACTTAGCTAATCACAGAATTCAACTTTCATGGAACTGCAAGTTTCATTACCATGTTCACAAGAGTCTGCCACAGGTTCCCATTTTGAGACAAATGAAGTCAGTACCCCTCACACCCAGCTCCTTGAATATATATTTTATCATCATCTTAGTGGTCAAGGGGATGTACCAGGGTCATCATGTTACTGAGAGGTGACATTGGTGGTCCCAGGAGGCCTCTATTCTCCAGGGGTGGTAGACACGGACTATAGCCTCTTTCCACCCAAGACCATCTGTGCGTGGTGAACAGCCACATCCTATGGGAGGTGACCCTGTTGCGCAGAACACAGCGGATCTAAAGGAGTAAACCTTTAAAAATAATCCCCAATCCTACGGTGTGAGTGCTGTGTCTATGGGATGAATGGCAGTGGGTGAGTCTGTCATTAACGGCACCCTCTGGGATACCAGGCAACCTCCCAGATGTATCTAACCTTACCAAGTATAGGGGCTCTGCTTGGTGGACCTTATATTTCCCCTGATCTCGTGGGATCGAGATTGAGAGTATTGTAGGCAAATTAGAGTCTAAGGAGAGCTCCATAATGGGGGACTCCAGCAAGGATTCTACAGAGGGCTCAAGTCAAGGGGGAATTCTGGTGCCTGGAGGCTCTGCCAAGGGCAACCAGGCAGGATCCATGTCTGCAGGGGGCAGGTAAGGCTCCCTGGGAGCAACACCTATCTCCTAGCAGTTTAAGCTCAGAGAATCTTGAGGTGCTGGCAGAGAAGGTCAGCATCCTTGGTCTTAAAGGTAGGCTGAATTGGACATGGTGATTACCATATCATTTATTCAAGCCAACATGCAACACAGCATTGCTGCATCTAGGTTTTCTATAGGACAGTGAGTGTTAAAGGAATAGACATGGCACTAATACAGGAACTGTGGTACCGCGAGGGCTGTATTAGGGGCCTGAATATTCCAGGATATACTGTTCTTCGCGAGTGGAACAGATAGACCACGAGCTTGTATCCTTACGAGGAACGAGATAGCCTGGATGCTGCCAGGATTCTATTGTAGGGACCTGGTAGCAGTTCTTATAAAGTATAATAAGGAAGGGGCAGAATGACACTTGGTTGCATGTTCTGCATACCTGCCCTATGATTCCGAGCGTCAAAGGAACTTGAGGAACTTGTGCGATATTGCAAAAATTAAAACCTCTATCTAGTTGTGGGGTGCGAGTCCAATGCACATCATAGTGTATGGGGCAGCACTAACTGTAACAGTAGAGGCGAGGCCCTGGTGGAATTTCTAAATTCTTCGAATTTGGAGATTCTAAATCGCGGAATCGAGTCCACCTTCTGCACTGGCGGCAGGGTAGAGGTGAGTGACATTACCCTAGGGTCCCTTAGGCTCCTAAAAGGCATCATAGGCTGGGAGGTTTCGTCGGAGCTCTCCATGTTGAATCACAGACATATTCTGTTCACTCTACGGGGCTCCGTACTGGTACGCCTAATCAGGAACCCTAGGGGCACCAATTGGGGCTACTTTAAAGGGGATCTGAGGGATCGACTGGAGAGGGGCACTGAGATAAACATGAAAAATGAAGCTGGATTGGGGCTTGCATTTCATTGGGTCCAGCAGGCCCTTATCTCAGCCTACGAGGATAACTGTCCTCATAGACCTGTTAAGACAGGTAGGCAATCTCTGAAGTGGACTGTGGAGTTGGAATCCCTCAGAAGAGAAGTGAGATGGCTCTTTAATAAGTGCCGATCAGATAAGAATCCGCATATTTGGGAACTCTATAGAGAGGCTCAAAGGAATTACAGGAAGGAGGTAAGGAAGGCTTCCAAAAATGCTTGGAGGACCTTCTGTAGCTCCATTAATGACCTACCTAGGTCAGCTAGGCTACGCAGGGCTCTTTCTAGGGACCCTAAAATTAAGCTGGGATCTTTGGTGGCTCCTTCGAGTAGGCGTACGCAGTCCGAAGGGGAAACCTTAGAGCTCTTGCTAACCATACATTTTCCCAATTCAGAGGTTACACAGGAGTTAGTGGCCCCTGTGGCTGCCCTCCTGGCCAGACGTTCCAACTGGAGGTTGGCTATGAGGGTGGCCACCTACAGAAGGGTAGAATGGGCTATAGACTCTTTTGCCCCATATAAAAGTCCAGGGAAGGACAGCATATTCCTGGCCTTGTTGCAAGAGGGACGGGAGGTTGTCATCCCATACCCGGTCAGAATATTTCGTGCCTGCGTGGCTACTGGCTATGTTCCAGCCATGTGGCAACAGGTTAAGGTAGTGTTTATACCTAAGCCCCATAGAAATTCCTACAGCAGGCCTAGAGATTATAGACCCATCAGTCTCACATTGTTTCTTCTTAAAACCATGGAGAGGCTGGTGGATAGGTATCTAAGAGACGAAGCACTGGCACTTGTGCCACTGCATCCTAACCAACATGCTTACCAGGCTGGGAAATTGGTGGAAACGGCTCCTCTTTATCAGCTTGTTATACGGGTTCAGAAGGCACTTGACCAGCAAGAGACAGCCTTGGGTGTTTTCTTAGATATAGAAGGGGCATTTAACAATACCTGCTACAATACCATGTGTGATGCTCTTGTCAGACATGGTAGTGATTACACCATTGTGCAGTGGATTTGGTACACCCTGGAGAGCTGCATGGCTGTTGCGACCCTCAAGGGATTTTCCGTAAGACTCGCTATATCCAGGGGCTGCCTGCAGGGGGGTGTGCTGTTACCAATTCTATGGTGCTTGGTGGTAGATGATTTACTGGCCAGGCTCAGTGGAACTGGTGTATTTATTCAAGGATATGCAGATGACATGTCTTTTCACGGTGGGTAAATTCCCAAACACGGTATCAGGACTCATGCAGTGGGCCCTTTCAACCTTACAGACATGGTGCAACAAGGTCGGACTATCAGTCAATCCTGATAAGACTGGACTCGTTACATTTACCAGAAAAAGGAAACTCAAGGGTTTCTCTGAACCACAATTCTTTGGAGTTAAATTAAGTCTCTCGGGGTCGGTCAAGTATCTGGGGTTCATTCTGGATTGCCGGTTGACCTGGAGAGAGCATGTGGAGGTCTAGGTGAGGAAGGCTCACAATTTGCTGTGGGCCTATAGGAGAGCATGGTGGGGTCTGAGACCCAAGGTGGTCCACTGGCTCTATGCCACCATCATTTGGCCGACCATCTCCTTTGCATCCTTAGTATGGTGGCATGGCTGCCAAAAGGCTAGTGCCAAGAAGAAGCTAAGCAAAGTACAAAGACCGGCATGCTTATGGATAACAGAAGCGATTCATATGACTCCTACTGGTGCTATGGAGGCGCTCGCTGGCCTCCCTCTGCTGGATCTGGTGATACAGGGGGACGTGAGGTCGGTGGCACACCACCTCTGGAGTTTGGGGCATTGGTCTTACCTTTACCCCCAACAAGGACATAGTTGCATATTGACTCGACTGCAGAAGTCTGATCCCATATTTAATATGGGGGTCGACATTATGAAGCCAGTCTTTAATCTGGAACCCAAATACAGGGTCACCACGTTAACTAGAGAGGAATTGACCAGAGGCCCCAGGACTCCTCTTGCAGTTAAAGGGCTCGTCTGGTTTACGGATGGGTCCGGGACTGTGGAGGGGACCAGGGCTGGGGTCTATGGGCAATCTGCAAACAGAAGGCTCAGTCTCTCTCTAGGAAAACATGCTACAGTCTTTCAGGCTGAGGTATATGTGAAATTAGTGTGTGTTCATGAAATTGAACTCAGGACTGGCCAGAGAAATATGTTAGTGTTTGTTCTGATAATCAGGCGGCTCTGAGAATGCTTCAGGCTGCTAAAACAACATCTCCTTTGGTACAACAGTGCCAGCAGGTGTTGAATGATATCTCTACCTGACACGCTGTGGGGCTATATTGGGTCCCTGGGCATGCCGGAGTGAGAGGAAATAAAATCGCCAACAAGCTTGCAAGGAGTGGTTCTGTTCAGCGGTTTGTTGGACCTGAGCCTTTCTTGGGGGTCTCTAGGCAGAATATAAGAAGAAAGATGAAATGCTGGATGGAGAAACAGCATCTGGCATTGTGGCGTGGTCCCTATAGTACACAGAGACAAACTTGGGAAATGATCTCTGGCCCTAATCTGGCTACAGGGGCCTGATTACTGTCCTTTAATAGGACACAATCCAGGGTTGTTATTGGCCTGCTCACTGGACATAACACCTTGAGAAGACATCTATATATAATGGGGCTAAGTAATAACTCCACCTGTAGGAAATGCGCCACTGAGGAGGAAACCTCAATCCACATTTTGTGTGAGGCCTTGGCCTCACCCAGATATACATATCTGGGTTCCTTCTTTTTGGACCCGGAGGACATTGCAAAGCTAGTTATGGGGGCCATCTGGAACTTTGCTAAAGGAACAGGGCTCCTTTAACTTAGTACAGAACACGGGGCACAAAGGGCCTGTCTTAAGGCCTAGGTGCAGCGGACTCAGAAGGGCTCAAACCCAAATACTACTCATTCATTCATTCATTCATCATCATCATCATCATCTTACCTATGCCCTTGTCATCTCCTTCCTTTAGGTTTCCCAATTAAAATTTGCAAGTATTCTGCATACCTCAATTCATGCCACATGCCATGCACACCTCAACCATCTTGATTTGATTATCATAATATGTAGTAAGGAATACAAATTTTGAAACTCATTTTGCACCCAGTTTTATAAATTTTAAACCTTACAGCAAGCTTTCTTTGACCTTAATTTCCTCTTAGATACACTGCAAATACAATTCTGTCTTGTTACTGTCACTGTCACTACCAAATATTTTTAATTTGATTCTGGACCGCATTTTGGTGATAAGACATACGCATATACTCTATTTTCTCTGCATTTATTTCTATACCAAACTTCTTACTAGCACTTAAGGAAAGCTATGTAGTGCGTTTACTTTTTATGGCATTTTGGTTTCTGACCAAGAAATCATAAGCAGCAGCACAGTCCACAGCTGATATGCCCCATTCAATTCTAATTCCTCATCATTTTCTTATGGAGTATAACTGCAAACACACTAAATAAGCATTCATGAATGGCCAATGATGGGTGGTCCTCCTGCATGGGGTTTATGCAGAGAACCAACAACTCCTTTCCATTAAAACCAGCATGTTACAAAATATAAACTAACATATTATGGAATGTCACAACAGTATATTCCTTTAATTATGAAAGGTTGGAGTGATAAAAGATGTGAAATACATTGCACAAACGTTTTCATTTCACTGGTGTGGTTCAAAAGAAACAAATTCTGAACATTTATTGCTTTTACATGGCAAGAGATGTGACACATGTCACATTATTTTGGAAAAGTACTCATCCTAAAACTGCTACCACTTTTCAATAAAATTCTCATATTCTGTTTCAACCTTCTTGTAAGGCATCCTTCCTTACTACACTGCAATCTTCTGGAATCTGTGTGCAAAGTGAACAAATGGGTAAAAAAAATCAGCTATATTGCCCATGCAATAGATAAATATAATCAATTATATTTCACAATATTGGCACATTCCTTACACTACATTCTCAACATACAGTAAAATGGCAGTATATGCCATTAATGGATGAAAGGAATACACAATATAAACAATGCTCTAAGACTTCACAAGAATTACACTCACAACAGAACACTGTACTCATGGGCATTAAGAAAATCAGTAAATTCAACTTGCTCTCTGTGTGAAATTTCACACCTCCTTCGAGAAGACCTACTGTGGCAGTGGCTGACATTCACCTTTATCATTCTATGAGACAATATGCTGGTTTCTAAAATGTTCTATTGAATGGCCTAGCATGCCACATACTGGTCTTTGTGTGTTTGCTTGGTAGGAATTTAAGTGTCCATGCTAAGGCAGAAAAAATCAATACATCACAGATACAACATATGTCCCCTAAGGATTGAATTTGTAGAGATGCACAGCAATAAACCTGAAATTACTTAAAACATTCATCTTCTGAATTTATTTTCCACACCTCTCTGAAATGTATGATAGAACTCCCACCAATGCAATTAAAAACTATGGAAACTACATTTCTGTATGCAGAGACTGAAGTTGTATGTTTGGAAGAGGACATTAATTGTCAGGAAACATATGTTTTTATTAACTATGGCAATAAAGTAGAATGTTGCATGTATGCTAGGTGACAGTTTTATTACATTTTTAGAATAAGTCTGCACAAATGATTACACTAGTTCTCCTTTTAAGAGCCAAACTGTAACTAAATTAAAAAACTGTACTTCACTTACAATGCAGAATAAGTTACAAACTTTCTCAGTCTGCAACCAGGTGATCAGATAATCTTCTTACAGCTAATTTCACTGCCATGACTCCTGGTTAACAAGAACAATGTGACTGCGTCTGACATTGAAACATGAACTAGATGGCTCTCAAAAATAAGTTACCAAGATGAACAAGAGCTTGCTCTACTCTGGAATTGTACTCATGTAGTATGTGCAGTTATATACATCGCTCAAGGTCAAGAGTATTTTGCAGTAACTTTAAAAACTTTGAAGAGCAAATCAAAAGGAGCTGTGAAGAATTCACAAAGCCAATACATCAAGCACTCCTATCAACATTCAAGAGGAATAAAAATAGACTGGGATAAGAGGAATCAAAATAGACTGTGTATGTATAACTTTCATAACATAATCAGTAAAATCAATACACATTACTTTAATGGCATTAAATATGTACCAACATGTCTAACATGATTTACAATTTTAGTGTCATTTCCTGATGAATTTGCTGTTGAACGTATGGTTGTAGGTCATCACCCATTACTTTTAACCAGCTCTGTTTTGAGACAGGCACATTAATGCAGGACTGTCATTATACAATCCATGTAATTTGTTCATTACATCTGTTCCTAAAAACTATGCAATCATGTCACAGTATTTACCATGCTCTCAGGCATTATACATGTAGGAAAAGCATTACTGCCTGAATGTGTAACATGATTCAGTCGTATCATTACAGCCTACATCTCAAACACATTCTTACCAACAAGATATGCAAGCAGTCCCAACTCTCATAAATAGTTGTGATCCTGGAGTTCATAAAGCAAAACTGTGTAAGGCAAGTCACTATGTCCTATAACAGCAATGTTGTAAGTGGTGGTTACATTCCTGAACAACAGAGAAGTGACCATAAAATTAGAAATCTACAATTTTATTGCCTGAAATGAAAAATACACACAATGGAAACAGATTATACATGTTCTATACATATATAAACTAATAAATACTTCTTGTACACAACAGGAGAATAAACATTTTTCTTGCCTTCACCATTAATTTTCACTCTGTTTATACAATTCTAGGACACTGAGTTGGTTCAGAAGATTCTTGAGGAGCAAGTTTCCATTTGGATGACAAGCCAAGCAAATGGTACGTACTTCCTTAATAAATCTGTATGGGCAAAACTGTCTAATGCAAATTTACAAAAAATCAAGGACTGGCTGTATCTTAATTTAATAACTCTGCCACAAAGAAGACATGCCTTCTCATATGATCATCTTCCTACACGTTAAATCAGACTGAGAGATTTTTTATACACATTCCTGACAGTTTTTTAAATGGGAAAAGTAGTGTCAGAAAGTCTATGTACAAAGTCATCATTAATAAGGGAAGAAATGTCAACATTCACTTTTTCAAATTACTAATGCAAATGGAACTCATAGAACATTAATAACATGGCAATACATATGTTCACCTTAAGTTACAATTATCAAGCTGAGATGAAAAGGCATCTCTGTTCTGTAGTGTAATGTATACTATAATATTCTATCACACTAACATGATATAAAAGGAAGGAATGAGTGTATTGTGGGAGATCATACATTTGGCACTCCCCTGTGAATGAATTGTTTTGTGAGCCTTTGAGGGTACAGTATCAACACTCGGAAAAACCTTTGACTTTCTTTCAATAATACATACCCTACATCAGATGCTGCAAAAACCAATTCCGGTTATTTCAACATTCACTTCTAAAATACCACTGCTTTATTCGACCATAAAATGTTGTCTCTGTTACAAACTTCACTCTTTACTATATAACAATGCCGTCAGCAAACTGACAAGAACACCAAAGTAATCCTTCCACAGCTGATGCAGTCAAAGTCCAAATATGATCTGTTGGAAAGACTACATGTTAATAATGTAATGACCATAGAAAACATGAGACACAGCAGGACAGTTCAGAATATACTGTATAAGCAAACAATTACAATAAATTAACCTTCACTCCAAACAATGCAGTCACTAAAGTGACTCAGATTCAAGCTGGAAAGCCAAGGAATCATAATTTGATTCCTGGCAGGAATGAGAAACTTTTTTCTCTCAATTGTTGGGAGTGGCTCTGGGGCCCACCCAGACTCAGTGGGTACTGGGGTATTGTTCACCAGGAATAAAGCAGGTGAGACACAAAATTGACTCACTTTCATCTGGTAAGAAATGTGTGGACTTACACCTTTATGATACCACATACTGTCATGGTGTGGTGCTTAATTAAGCACTGGGTACATTATACTTTTTCGTATATGCGGGTGCTCTGAAAAGTTCTCGGCCTAACAATGAAAAAACAAATTTATAATTACAAAATTATTTTTATTTTTCAACATAATCTCCCTTAAGACTAATACATTTATTCCAGCAATGCTCCAATGCCATTATCCCGTCCCTGTAGTGGTTCTTCGTATGATCTGCAAAATACCCCTGTACAGCTGCAATCGCCTCTTGATTTGAAGTAAACCGCTGACCAGTGAGGAAGAGTTTGAGTTTTGGGAAGAGACAGAAGTCAGAGGGAGTCAAATCTGGGGGACAGGGTGGATGTTCCAACAATTCATAGTGCACATCCCTTAATTTTCCCACTGCCAAAACACTTTTGTGGGCGGGTGCATTGTCCTGATGAAAGATGATTTTTTTTTTTTTGCAAACCGGGTCTTTTCTCAGGAATTTTTTCATCTAGTCTGGTTAAAAGATTGGAATAATATTCCCTGGTTATTGTTTTACCCTTTTCAAGATAATCAATAAACAAAATGCCTTCAGCATCCCAAAACACCGATGCCATGACCTT
>Ga0268261_10000472_pt1 | contig 25203 bp, 24 predicted proteins | sample TergutNc150P1_FD_190353 | JGI IMG/M metagenome (GOLD analysis project Ga0268261, IMG submission 190353) | Nasutitermes corniger P1 segment gut microbial community from laboratory colony in Florida, USA - Nc150 P1 (SPAdes) (version 2) | ecosystem: Host-associated > Arthropoda: Insects >...
CATGCGGGTAAGGTTAGCCCAGTATTTGCTCACGTCCCTGACAAATGCATCAAGGACATAGGCAATCCGGTGGAAATCATGGTTATACATGTGCTTCTCATATTCAAGGACCTTGTCCTCCACCATCTGTTTAATGGCTGCACTGGGTTCGCCTTGAGGAAGGGAGCTGCCAAAGTATTCCTGGTTCGTATAAAAACAGGAGCGGAGTAACCGGTTGAATACATTTGTCAAAAGGTTACCTTCCTTTAAGACCATGTCTGCGCCATCCGGCTCGCCTTCCATGTAGACCTGTGGCTTAAAGCCCGTGCTTTTCGTGGAAAGGGCCAGGCTCATGAAATGCATCCGCAGCTGTTCCGGGGTATAGTGTTCCAAAAGCTCGTCAGCCATCGGCGGCTTGATAGCCGAAGAGCTGCTTGCTTTCGTATCCATGAACAGAACGTGGCGGTTCGGGATGATATGCGGGTAATCAAGGGGCGTTCCGCCCTGGTTCAGCTCGTAAAAAAGCCCCATTTCAGCAATGGAATAAAAATAGATGTTATCCTCGCCAATAAATTGGTAGACAAGGGCTTCTTCCCCACCCCACCACCGGGTCCACTCGGACCGTTCTTTGCCGATGGACTCCAAATAGGTTTGAGTAAAAGAAATCGGAGCCCAAAGGGACTCAGGCCAAACCCAAAAAGTCAGTCCTTCCAGCCCGTCGCGGCCAGGGACTTGGGCGCCCCACTCCACATTGCCCGTCAAACGGAACGGGACCAGGGTTTTCCCGGCTGTATAATGGATGCCCTCGGTTTCCAGTACTTTGCGCCCTTCGTCCCGGCTGTCAAGCCCGTCGAATTTAAAGGTGATGAATTTCTTCTTTTCCTCATCGATAAGCTGGGCACCTGGCAACTTATCGGCAAGGCTCCCTAAATCTTCAATATTTTTTCGCGGGATATGGATCATCGGTTCCTGGAGGAATTCATCGATGATATTCAATTGGAACTTACGGGTATTGGAGTTTCTCCGAAGCTCTGCTAAGCGCTCCTGAAGGACTTCCATTTTTTCATCGAGGACGAAGTACCAATTCTTCACATCCCTAAATTCAGGCACCTGCCCAGATAAGACAGAGACTGGGCCAATAAGCTCGCTTGGGACGTATTGATGCCCTAGGGAGCATTCATCCGCATAGGCATGTTCTGAAGTACAGCCAGCAATGGGGCAGCGGCCCATGACCTGTCGCCCATTGAGAAAAACCTCTTTTTCGGCATCATAAAATTGAGGGACGTTATAAGCCTTGATCATGCCCTGCTTATAGAGTTCCTCAAAAACCCAGTTGGAAACTTCCTGATGGATTTCCCCAGAGCGGCCAAGAGCCGAAGCGCCATAAAGGTTTAGGCTGACCCCATACTTTTTTAAGGTTTCTTTTTGGCTCTCATGGTTTTGGGCGACATAATCTTGGATGCTGCCTTCATAGCCCGCTTCTTTTAAACGGCGGAAGCTTTCTTGGATAGGCGAACCGTAGCAGTCCGTCCCCGATACAAAAATCACATTTTCCGCCCCGATGCGGTCCCTGAGGAAACGGGCAAAAATGTCCGCATGGACAAACATGCCACCCACGTGGCCAAAGTGCAGATTTTTATTCCCATAAGGCATCCCTGCTGTAATGACAGCTTTCTTGGGAAATACCGGTCGTTCGTCTCGCATTAATCTTTTTGACAGCATAAAAACACCCTTTTGAAATACTAAATTTTTAGGCTATTATATCACTACCCGCAAGGAAGTGTCAATCAAAAATCCAATTTTACCCACCCATTATCATTTGGATCCTCCCGGCAAGAAGATTAATCCGGGCTTCTTCATAATAACCGCCCGCTTCCCCGTCAAGGGTCCATTTCATCCCTTTTTCCGACCTGATGCAGATTTTGTCGGCCTTAAAGATAGTGACATACTCGGGATCATAGGAGTGATTCAGGAAATCAGTCAATATCCGTTGGAAATCCATCAAATTCCGGGGATTCCTGATAAGGGTGACTTCAAATAAACCATCGGACAAATCAGCATGATTCCCAAACGCATTCCGGATACCCGCCACCGAATCCGAATTAGAGACCATCCCAAAAATAAAGTCCCCCACCACTTCTCCGCCTGAATATTCGATGGTGCATTCATACGGGTGGATGTTGGGAAGCTTTAAAAGCCCCTCGATCAAGTAGGCAAAACTGCCAAGGATGTTTTTTCGGGGCTGGGGGGTTTCATAGGGGACGTCGGTGAAGGCGCCAAAGGCCGCCACATAGGTAAAATAACGGTCATTGAATTGCCCAATGTCAATGGCAACCGGATTTCCCGTCAGGCATAACCCAAGGGCACCCAAAGGATTTTTAGGGATTTGAAGGGTCGCTGCGAAATCGTTGGTAGTGCCCGTCGGCAAATAACCAATCGGCGTATGATGCCCATAAGCAACCATCCCCGTTACGGCCTCATTCAGTGTCCCGTCGCCCCCACTGATGGCCACCAAGCTATAATCACCGGCTTCGCTCATTTTTTTCGTGGCATCTCCCTGTTTTTGAGTGGGGAAAACCGTCACGGCATATCCCTGGGCACTGAATCCGGCAACCACGTCCAAAAGGGAATCCCGGATGATTCCCTTGCCTGAAATGGGGTTTACGACTAAAAGCAATTTTTTGGCAGCCATCCCACCCCTCCTTTGCACAGATGCATTTATTTTATGCAAACTGCAAAAAGTTATGCCCATTTTTACCATTTTTTGTATGAATGCTAAAATAATTGGCCATAATGAAGCATCAATAACCAAATCAGGAGGCAATACGATGAAAAAATTCCTAGCTTTGACACTGCTTTTGTTTATGGGCGCTTGCAGCGAAAACCATGAATATGACACGGATTTAACAGCTGTTTACAGCAATACCCCATTGATTTCTATCGAAAAGGATGCTTTATACCATGGCGAACGCCGTGTGGAAATCACCAACAACAGCCCTGTCCCTATTTCTTATATCGCCAGCGAAATTGGATTTGATGTGGATTACACGGAGCAAAGCCTGGATGTCTGGTCCAAGAAGAATCTGGCCCCTACCCAAAACGCCATCGAGGATCATATACTTGCTCGCCAGGGACAGGTAATCAACCCCAACGAAAGCCTAGTGCTCATTATCGACATGAACAACCACCCTTTCGATGTCAACTTTACCCTCAATTTTAACGTGGACGGGGAAGTTATCCCTAAGGAAATCACTTTGATGCAAGAAACCGAGTAATTCACATAAAAAGCAGGAAACCGGGAACGACTGAAAGGTCAACTACGGTTTCCTGCTTTTTGCAACCATCTTTAGGGGCTTGGCATTAAGCCAAAGCAGCTTTTAAAGCTTCAACTTTGTCGAGGCGTTCCCATGGAAGGTCAATATTTGTACGGCCAAAGTGGCCATAAGCAGCTGTTTGTTTGTAGATTGGGCGGCGAAGGTCAAGCATTTGTATGATCCCTGCCGGGCGAAGGTCAAAGTTTTCACGGATGACTTCTACGATGCGCATATTGGAAACTGCCCCTGTCCCGAACGTATCAACCATGATGGAAGTAGGCTGGGCGACACCAATAGCATAAGATAGCTGGATTTCGATTTTTTTGGCAAACCCGGCAGCGACTAAGTTTTTAGCGACATAACGGGCAGCATAGGCAGCTGAACGGTCAACTTTAGTGGCATCTTTCCCTGAGAAAGCACCACCACCGTGACGGGCATATCCGCCATAAGTATCTACGATGATTTTACGCCCTGTAAGCCCAGCATCACCATGAGGGCCACCAATAACGAAACGGCCTGTCGGGTTTACCAGGTAACGGGTGTTTTCTGTGACTAATTCCTGTGGAAGCACTTCGTCGAAGATAAACTTTTTGACATCGGCTTCGATTTGGGCATGTTCAACTTCAGGCGCATGCTGTGTAGAAAGAAGGACCGTGTCGATAGCGATTGGTTTTTGATCCTCATCGTATTCAACGGTTACTTGTGTCTTGCCATCCGGGCGCAAGTAGTCAAGCGTCCCATTTTTACGGACTTCTGTCAAGCGGCGGGACAATTTATGGGCCAAAGAAATAGGCAATGGCATAAATTCTTCTGTTTCGTCCGTTGCAAATCCAAACATCAAGCCCTGGTCACCAGCGCCGATTGCTTCGATTTCAGAATCAGACATTTTAAGTTCACGGGCTTCAAGGGCCTGGTCAACACCCATCGCGATGTCGGCAGACTGCTCATCAATGGCAACCAAAACCGCACAAGTGTCAGCATCAAAACCGAATTTCGCACGGTCGTATCCGATTTCACGGACCGTTTCGCGGACTGTTTTTTGGATATCGACATAAGAGGACGTTGTGATTTCCCCAAATACGAGGACAAGGCCCGTTGTAACAGATGTTTCACATGCAACCCGAGCCATTGGGTCCTGTGCCAAAATTGCATCTAAGATTGAATCGGAAATCTGGTCAGCAATTTTGTCTGGATGCCCCTCCGTAACTGATTCCGATGTAAATAAACGACGTTCCATCATCATAATAATTCCTCCTTATTCTTATTCATCCCTGTAGGATATTTTTTCCCATAAAAAAACCCGCGTGTGGGCGGGTCAAACATGCGCTGTCGACCTCTCATCGCTCATGCGGCTTGTGCGCATGCTTAGGACTGGCACCAGATTTAACAGGTTGCCGCGACTTCAAAGGCCCTTAACCTCCATCGCTCTACATAAGAGTGTACGATAATTATATTAAATTCGACAAGAAATGTCAAGCTTTATTCCGATGTTATTTCCGTTCCAGGCTTAATTTCCAGTTGTAAGCGCTTAATACGCCTTCCTTCAACGTCAATAACCGTAAATTCCAGGTGATGGTAATTATAAACATCCCCAATCTTGGGAATGTCTTCGATTTTCGAAAATATCCAACCACCTAATGAATGGACCTCTTCCGGGACGGCAAGTTCGATTTCAAGGCTGTCAAATAAATGCTCAACTTCCATCTCAGCCCTGATTTCATATAAGTTGTCGTGTTTTTTCAGCAGGCCTTCCGCCTCTTCATCGTCATGTTCGTCGTAAATTTCCCCTACGACTTCCTCGAGGACATCTTCCATGGTAACTACCCCAGCTGTCCCGCCATATTCATCGACAACAATGGCCAAGTGCTGTTTGGCAACCTGAAGTTTGGTAAGGAGGCTCGAAACGCGCATGGAATCCGAAACATAGGTAGCTTCCCGCATCAAATCAGTAATAACAGCTGTTTCCAGGCTGCCGCCTTCCACTACATAAGAAAATAAATCCCGTTCATATAAGACACCGAGGATGTTGTCCCGTGACTCCCGGTAGACAGGGACCCGTGAATACTTTTCTTCCAAAAAGACCCGCTTGATGTCATCGAAGCTAGCCCCTTCCTCCAAGGCAATGACATCGACCCTAGGAGTCATAATATCCTTGACAAAGGTTTCTGACATATCCAGGACACCTTGGAGCATATCAACTTCCTCTTCCTCAAGGACCCCCTCTTCTTCCATGGTATCGATAATCACGTTCAGTTCATCTTCGGTTACCGAAGGCTCTTCCTCGCGTTTGCTGAAATGCTTCATTAAATCCGTCAGTTTTTTCAAAACAAAAGTTATCGGCCATAGGATGGTCATTAGAAATCGAAAAATCTTCCCCGTGGCAGCAGCTACCCTTTCCGCATTGTCACGGGCAAAGTTTTTAGGCAGGATTTCCCCGAAAATGGTAATGACAACGGTCAACACCCCTGTGGCGACTACCGCCCCGTTGTCGTCTCCCAACATCTGGCTTGCCAAAATAGTTCCTATGGAAGCCGCAGAAATGTTGACGACATTATTCCCAATCAGTGTCGTCAGCAAAAATTCATCGAATTTTTCAAGCACTGCAAGGGCTTCTTTGGCGCCCCTTCTCCCCTCGTCGGCATATTGGCGCAGACGGATCAGGTTAGCACTGCTGAAGGCTGTTTCCGTCGAACTGAAAAATGCCGACAACAGCAGCAGTACAAAAAGCAATACGTAATTAATGGAAGGATCCAAAATCTTTCACACTCCTAATATTTTCAAAACTCTCTGAGTCCTAGTCAATGCCAATGGTTCACATACAGTCAGGATATATAATACCAATTTCACGGCCTTTTGTCAATTCCAACCTTTCATTACACATTATATGCCCGAGGGGCACCAGCTATTCAGAAAACTACTGGCGGTCCCGATAAGGCACATTAGCGTTTAGGAACTCCCCCGTTATCACCTCTTCTAAAAAACAGGACCAACGTTTTGCGTTGGCCCTGTTTCCAATCATGACCGAAGCACCTGCGGCCACATTTAATCCCGGTAATGCAGTGCTTTTCGAAGCTGTGGCAAAAGCCTTGGCTCGACCAGTTCATATAAAGCGAGGACAATACCGCTCTTAAGGAGGTTAAATGGAAAGTAGACAATCAGGATGGTGGCCGTGTATCCAAAATGAAAATGGCTTCCTTCAATGAAGCTGTCAAAGCTGGCCCATTCCATCACATCCCTAAACCAGAGGCCACCAAAATAGATGGGGGTAATGAACAACCAGTTGCAAAATGTGAGGAACGCTGAATACAAGATCATGGTACTGATAATAGCCACAGCCGGATGCTTGCCTTGGCCCTTGCGGAAGGCCACGTATAATAAGGAAAGGACCATGGAAGAAACAAGGGCTGTTATTTGGCCGATGGCCAGAGGACCGGCCATCCCTTTCATTAAAAAATTAATCAGGGATTTAATCAAAGAAGCTAATAATGCTGCCCCGAAACCTAAGGTTTCAAAAGCAAGGATGATAGGAAGGTCGCTAATATCAAACATCAGCCAGGGAACCGGGGGATAAGGGATTTCCACCAACATCAAGATGGCACCCATTGCTAATAAGATGGCCAATAATACCGTGCGCCTCGTATCCGAAAAAGTTTTCATTGCATTACCTCCATCTATTAGAATGTATTTAGCAGCGGATATAAAATGGGAACCAAAACCGCTACGATGCCCCCTACCACGACTAGGGCAATGCTTGCCATTGAGGCTTCCACTTCCCCAAGGTCAGCTGCAACTGCCGCGCCCATGGCATGCCCGGCAGTCCCCAAACCAATCCCTGTGGAAATGGGGTCTTTTAAATGAAAAGCTCGACCAGTGGCTTGCCTAAGGAATAAATAATCACCGCATTCAATATGCATGCCAAGGAGGCAATTTCTAGTATCCCCCCTATGCTTTGCGCTGTCGGCATGGCAATCGCCGTTGTTGCCGCCTGGGGAAGCAATGAGGCAAGGAACACTTCATCAAGGCCAAATAATTTACCGACGGCATCAATGGCGGCAATGGATATGATGGAACCTACCGTTAGCCCGCCTAGGATCTGGAACCAATATTCCCCCAGTACTTCCCGTTTCTTATAGAGGGGGATGGCAAAACAAATCATAGCAGGTTCTAAGAAAAAAGCAATCACCGAACCTCCCGGTTAAAGTCATCAAAAGATATCCCCGTTGCCAATAAGACCGAAATCCCAACAACCATCCCTACGAATAAAGGGGCGAATAAACAAAAGCCGTTGGTTTTTTTGAACAGGACTTGCCCTAGGTAAAAGGCGCCCACCGATAGCATGACATCAAACAGGGGGGGTTCTTGCAGCGATTTTAATAAGGCGCCCATGTTATTCCACCTCTTTGCCCGTAGTTTCCCACCCAGATTTCTTCTTAGATTTATTTTTTCCGGCGTTTAAAAATAATTGCGTGCAAAACCCTGAGCACGCCAGCAAGATGATCGTTGCCAAGAGGATGACAAGCAAATCCACGAATGGGTCCTCCCTTAAAATCCCCAGGGATTTGATGGCACCTACGCCAGCCGGCACGAAGAACAGTCCTACATTATCCACAAGTATATTCCCAATCGCTTCCACGTGCCCCAACTTGATGATGCCTGCGCTTAGCAATACAAATAGCAAAACCAAGCCAATAACCGATGAAGGGAGGGGAAAAGGAAGCAACATTTCGGTAAATTTGGAAAAAAGCATGACACTCCCAATGATTAACGCCTGAAACATATAATGATAAGTTTTTGCACTGGAAAACCTCCGTTTGAACAACCTTCCCCCATAGGATGCTCAAAAAAAGGAAAGAAGATACGAAGCCACGGAAAAACCTTCAGTTTCCTTCAGGCTTTCCCGTCAAAAATGAAAATCCCACCATCTAGGAAGGAAATTTTTCCCAAATCATGAGATTTTTTGGTTTTTATATAGTTATCAAATGACAAACCGGTCCTATACAGTTTAAGGGTGATGGGGTTGCCCCAATCTTTGTGCCGCTGTTGGCCCTTTCCCTAAAATCTGGTTGAGGACTTTCAAAAGGCGTGGGGAAATAGCTTGGTAAAGCCCCAGGACCATTCCCCCTTTCAGCAAGTTGAAAGGAATATAAATAATGGCAATCATTGCCGTATACCCTACGTTAAATGGGATTTCAAGGCCAATCCATCCCGCCATGGCATTCATATCCAACCAGTGGTAAACATCCGTGAACCACAGGCCGCCTGCGAAAATGGGGGTGATGAACAAAAAGTTGCAGAGGGCCATAAATAAACTGTAACCCGCAAGGATTGCGCCGCTGTGGGCAAGCCTGCTGCCAATACCCTTGATTTTAATGGACTTGGATGCCACCACATATAAAATTGCTAGGGAAGTAGATGAAAGGGCCGCCGTAACTAGCCCAATCCCATATGGGGTATTCGACCCCCTCACCATAAAACTAATCAGGGAAGCTATCACGGCCGTGGCAATGGCAGGGACAATCCCAAAAGCCTGGGCGACAAGCAGCGTCGGCAAGTCGCTGATATCAAATTTTAGAAAAGGAAAAGGCGGATACGGGACTTCGACCAACATCAATATTGATGCCAAAGCCGACAAGACCCCCATTAAAACCAATTTTTTCGTACTCTTAAAAACATTCACGGACAATTCCTCCTCAGGATGAAAAATGACGCTAACCAACCAACAAATAAAAAAACCCCCACGGACATTTTGCTTCCGAGGGGGAGAGGGGGAATTGTTCAAGGTTTGCCAAAAATAGCTGCCGGCTAGGCCCATCCCGTGCAAGGGCGGGGGCGCTAATGGCAGATGCTTAAAAAGGGCACCCAAAAATTATCCAACCTTCTCCCATCCAGACTTTAACTGTCGGCCCTGGAATTCGTACCAGGTCAACCTCCGGCCCCCATTCAGGGACCGTACAAACGGCTTGCGGGCTTTACCGCCGGTAGGGACTTTCACCCTGCCTCGAAGATTATTATTTGTGATTTGATCAACAAAACCATTGTAGCATGTCAAGGGGGTCAAGTCAACGATAAACAAGAAAATTTGTACATTTTTTCACAACTCTTGTTCTTTTAACTGCTGGTAAGCCTTTTTCGCCACATCATACGAAAACCCTTTGCGCCCCAGGGCTTGGATGAGTTTTTGTTTCCCCTCGTAATCTGGGAGGTGGCTGTATTTTTTATAGAGCTTTTCTGCCTGGGCAAACAGGATGCCTTCTTCATCTTCTTGGTCGAGTTCCCCAAGGGCGGCAATGGCGGCTTCACGGGCTATGGCTGAGGGGAAACCTTTAAGCTGGAGGGTCTGGGAAATTTTTTGTTTCAGGTAATGGGCCCCGTATTTTTTGTTTTTCGTGACGAGGGCTTTCGCCATTTTCAGGGCGCTTGCCATGGCATCGTCCTCGCCGTAATTGACCAGGTGTTTGTCGATGACCTTGGCGGCTATCCCTTTTCCCATAAGCTCCCGTTTCAAAAGTGACGGCCCCTTTTTTCCCATGGAAATGTGATGGCTGATGTAGGACATGGCATACTTTTCGTCATTGATCAGACCGATGCTTGAAAGCTTGAACAGCACTTCGTCCACCAGCCCTGCATCAAAATCTTTTGCCAACAATTTTTTGTCCAGGACCGCCATGGGATATAGTTTGGCGGAGGCAAGCCGCAGCCCCGCCTGGTACACTTCCCCGTAAGCCCGCTTGGACATGAACTCCGCCATTTGCTCCTCTGTCAGCTCCTTGCCGGCAACCAATCGGAATTTCAGCACCAATTCCTCATGGACCTGCTCCACATAGGTCTCCCCATTGGGGAACTTGAAATCCACCTCATACAGCTGCTGTTTTTTATGGGCGAGCTTTAAAACCGTGTAGACCTCTTTCATCCTCATCTCTCCTATCTAATATTGCATGGGCAGGGCCTGTTGGTAATCAATCCCTAAATAAGCCAGGGTCCCTTCGACGACAGCCTCCGCCCATTCTTTATATTGGGCTTCCCATAGGCGGGCTTCCACCGGGTTGTCGATGTAGGCATACTCGATGAGCATCCCTTCCGCACCATGCAGGGGGATGGATGGATAGGAAGCAGGATTATAGCGCCCAAGGGCCGTCGCTCCTGAGCGTACCCCGCCTGTTTCCCGGAGCATGAACAAGTAATCCCGCTGCTGGCCCGCCCCATAAAAATCATTGGACCATTTTTTAAAGGAGCCTTTGGAGACGCGGTATTCATTTTGAAGGCTGTCCCGCGCGACCCTTCCCGACCCGGCCAATTTTTCAGCCACGGAGGCGGACCAGCTGTCGTCGGTCATGACAGATGTGTAGATTTCAAACCCTTCCGCCATCACCCCGCCACCGACCGCATTCAAATGGTTTGAAATCAAGTATTTTGCCTGATAACGGTAAACCTGCTCTACTCGCCCGCCATCATAATAGGGCGTTTCCACGTAATGATATTCCTCATCGAGCCCGGGGTCATAATCCCCATCCCGGGTGAGCCGGACCTTCAAGCCATGCTCCTCGAAGCGTTTCGCCATATACTTGGAAATTTTAAGGGCTTCGTGGGATTCATAAAAACCGTCCCCTGTTGTTCCCGTGTCCATCCCACCATGCCCTGGGTCGATGGCCAGGTCATAGACTTCAATGGGCAGCTGCTCCACAAGGGCTACTTCCAGGGCTAAGAGGCCATGCTCGCTTTTGGGACGGATGCGGTGGGAAAATCCATGCCTTGACACCGTATGCCAAGAATCCACCGGCACCTCGCCCCAGATGACCGGAAGCCCATCCAATAACACATAATAAACCCCAGGCGCAACTTCTGCCAAAGGGATGCCCCCATTGTTTTGATGCCCATAACTGCCTGATGCCCCGGTTTCACCCTGGGCATTTTTAAGGGTATAAGACCTAGGGACAGCATCTGCCAGCCCTAGATGAAGGGATTCGCCTAAGTAACTAACCTCGCCTAAAGCATGGGCACCCACCGAGGTATCCAACAATCGAAACCCCGAGGCATCGGCACTGAGGGAATAGGGCCCGCTATGAAAGGAAAAATTTTCCCCGTCGGTCCGTATCTGACCAAAGTAAGACCCGTTTTCGTTGCTGCCGCTAAATTCAAGGAGGATGGCGGCAGCGCCCCTAAACCCGTCCAACGGGATGTTGGCTTCCATGATGCCGCCCCCCAGCTCGTTGGGAACCACTGTGATGGGTGTGCCTTGAAAAAGGGCACTGGCTTTGTAGTTCAGGGTTTTCCGGTCAATCCCCCGCACCTCATGGGTAAATGACAACGTCGTGCCATTAATCCTTATGCCTTTCAGGTTTTGGGTAAAACGCTGGTTATCGCCGGGAACCAAAACGGTTGCCGATCCCTTGTCGGACCCCCAACCTTTTTTTCGGCCCGCAATCAAAATTTCATAATCCGGCTGGGAGCCTTCAAGCACCGTTTCATATGAAGTTGCAGAAGGAGGCAGCATAAAAACCGCATCGTCAATTTTAAGGGTTATCCCGTGGTATTCCCCCCCAGGGGGCAAATCCCATTCCAGGCGCAGGCCATAAGCTTCTGTGCCAATGTCCGCTTCCATGTCCTCGCTAAGTGCAGCCCGGATCTCGATACGAGAGCTTTTAGGAAAAAATGCCACCGCTAAAAGCCCAACCCCCGTTGCCAATAAAAAAAATATAAGGTGCCACGTCCGTTTCATGCTAACCTCTTTCTACTTCTCGAATTTATAGCCAACCCCAAATACGGTAGCGACCTGCCTCGCATAAGGGCCTATTTTTTTCCTGATTTTTTTCACATGGGTGTCCACGACCCGGGAATCCCCGAAATAATCCACGCTCCAGATGGCATCCAAGATCCGGTCCCGGTCCATGACGGTGCCGGCATTCTCCATCAAAAGAACCAGCAAGTCAAATTCCTTCGGGCGAAAAGGGACTTCTTCGCCGCCAAGCCTGACGATCCGGGAGAGTTTATTGACCTCCAAGGTATCATAAATCAGCAAATGGCGCTCCTCAATCCCATTGGGATAGCATCTGTCAAGGAGACGGCCGATTTTTAAGGACAGCAGCCTTAAATCGCAGGGCTTGGCGATGAAATCATCGACACCCGCTTCATAAGCCTGGATTTGGTCCTCGGCCCCGTCCCTGATGGTGAGGGCGGCAATGGGGGTTTGCCCCTGGCTGCGGATCTCCCGCACAAGCTCCAGCCCGCTTTTGGCCGGGAGTACCAAGTCTGCCACTACCAAGTCTATGCGCTGGCTTTGAAAGATGGCCAAAGCCTTTTCGGCTGAATCGCCCTCTAAAACCGTGTATTTGCTTCTTAAATGTCCCGCCACCTGTTCGCGGATAATGGCATCATGATCCACTACCAAAAGGGTGTATCCCATACTCTCGCCTCCTACTCCTTATAATTTTAACAAAAATCCGCAAAACTTGCACTTTTTCCGGTATTATTTCTCATAAAAAAAGCCGGCTTCCCAATATCATGGGAAACCGGCAGCCAAAAACATGGCCTATTTTACGTAATCAGCCGTAACAGAAGATGCGACAGTCACTAATTGGTCTGCATCAAGGGAGTTGGACATGATGGAGAATTCCACCCCATCACGCATCCAGGTGATGGTATTGTCAGACAAGAAACCGACCATATTCCCCACAAATACCGGTGTGGCATCTGTAAATGTCGTCCGCCAGTCATCATTTCCCATCCCTGATTCTTGGATCAGGGTAAAGGATTGCTCCCCGTCAAAAGTGGTGATGATGCGTTCCCCCCCGCCAGGCGTTGCAAAGGCGGTGTGGTTGGTCATCATGGTCCCAGTCGGCATGGCGCTTGCCGGTATGACAAAATCCAGGCTGCCAAGGTCGATTGGGCTGGCATCCACTAAGCCCCAAGTATTTTGGGTTTGCTCCATGGCAGCCTCAGAATCAAAGAAGCTATCTAGGATTTCCGCATTGAATTCAAAGCTATCAAAAACCATGGACATGCGCACCGTCCCATTGGAATCTTTGACAGTGGCTGAAATCGGTGTCAGCTTATCGCGGCTGAATTCAACCGTCTGGGTCACTAAATCGCTGTTGCCATGATAGTTGGCTGCTGTTTCAAACGTGTAGCTGCTTTCCCCTGCGGTAAACACGGCGTTTTCGTCATTTAAAATATCGCCAAGCAAAGATTGGTACAAGTAAATCTGGGAACTGGACAGCGGCCAGTCGCTTTGGAATTTGAACTTCTTGTTCAAAGACGGCGTCAAAACAAACACACCCTCATCGTTTTTCAGGATGATTTGCTCATTGTTGGTCGTTTCATTCCGCATCGCTACCCTAAACATCCCGTCGCCCGCATTGCGCTGGAATGCCACCTGGATGGCGTATTCATACGTTTGCCCGTCACTTTCGAGAGTCATGGTCCCTTGGGTAAAGTACGAAGTAGCATCGCGAAGGTTCGACGTCAGCTTGCCAACAACGTCGTCTTGGGTCATGTTTCCGCAGGCCGCAAGCAAGAATGCGAATCCTAAAACGAACATTAATCCGATTTTCTTCATCATTGTCACCTCTTCTATTAAGATCATTTCTCTTCATCTTATGAGAGGGCCAGTGGATATATACAAAATGAGTTAATTATTTGCCCGACAAAATACGATAAAAGCCGGGAACAAGAACCCCGGCTTTATGCTATGATGGCTCGGTTGCCGGGAACGATTCCACAACGACGAACGCTACGGCATAATTTTTTTCATGGCTGATGGACAATTGGAGGTTGCCTGAATAATCAGGTCCCATAAGGTGCGGCTTGCCATCCGGCCCGTTCAAAATAGTGAACTGGTTGTAAGCATACCCCTGGCAAAAATCAGGGATGGCTTTGTAAATGGCTTCCTTCACTGCCCAGCGGCCCGCCAGGAATTCGATTTGCTTGAGTTCCAGGCTAAATCCCTGGTAAACTTCCAGTTCCCGGGCGCTCAGCACCTTGGCGGCGAAGGCTTTCCGGCGCTTCACTTCTTTGATGCGCTCAAGGCTTACGATGTCGGTCCCGACCCCAACAATGGCCATTAAATCATGGGCGGCATGTCACCCATAGGCGATGCCGGTTCCGGCTTTTCAATTTCCACGACGGCGGCTTCCGCTGTCAGGAAGGAGGCTGCGACGCTGGCTGCGTTTTGAAGGGCGGAGCGGGTCACCTTGGTCGGGTCCACCACGCCTGCCGCAAACATATCCTCAAACTGCCCGCTTGACACATTATAGCCATGCCCTGCTAGCATATCCTTCAGCTGATGGACGATGACAGAACCTTCGATGCCGGCATTTTCCGCAATCTGGCGAATAGGCGACTCAAGGGCACGGAGGATAATCTGCACCCCGGTTGCTTCGTCCCCTTGCGCTTCGATGGCAGCGACGTTCTGGTAAACGTTCATATAGGCCGTCCCGCCACCGGCGACAATCCCTTCCTGGACAGCGGCACGGGTGGCGTTCAGGGCATCCTCGATGCGAAGCTTGCGTTCTTTAAGCTCGGTTTCCGTGGCGGCACCCACTTTGATGACGGCGACGCCACCGGAAAGTTTCGCCAGGCGCTCCAAAAGCTTCTCGCTGTCAAACTCGGAAGTGGTGTTGTCAAGCTCGGTGCGGATTTGGGAGATGCGGGCCTGGATTTCTGAAGGTTGCCCCGCCCCTTCCACGATGGTGGTGTGGTCTTTGGAAACGATGACCCGCCCCGCATGGCCGCATTGGTCAAGGGTGGTGCTTTTTAGGTCGAAGCCTAGTTCTTCCGTAATAAGCTGGGCACCTGTCAAAATGGCGATGTCCTCAAGCATCTGCTTGCGGCGGTCCCCAAAACCTGGCGCTTTGACGGCAACCACGTTAAACGTCCCACGGAGTTTGTTCACCACCAACGCTGCCAATGCCTCATTGTCGATGTCATCGGCAATGATCAGCATTTGGCGGCCTGTTTGAAGGAGCTGCTCTAAAATAGGGAGGATGTCATTTAAAGTGGAAATCTTGGCATCCGTCACCAAGATGTAAGGACGGTCCAGGTGGGCTTCCATTTTCTCCGTGTCCGTCACCAGATAAGAAGAGAGGTAACCCCGGTCGAACTTCATCCCCTCAACCACGTCCATGGTCGTTTCAAACCCTTTGGATTCTTCAAGGGTGATGACCCCGTCGTTGCCAACCCGCTCCATGGCCTCGGCAATCAGGTCCCCAATGGCGCTGTCCGCCGCCGAAATCGCCGCCACGTTGGCAATGGATTCTTTGCCTTCAATGGGCTTTGACTGGTCTTTTAAGGCCTGTACCGCTACTTTGACCGCCAAGTCGATTCCCCGGCGCACCACCATGGGGTTGGCCCCAGCGACGATGTTTTTATTCCCTTCGCGGATGATGGCCTGTGCCAACACGGTCGCAGTGGTTGTCCCGTCACCTGCTACATCATTGGTCTTGCTGGCAACCTGGGCCACCAAACGGGCACCCATGTTTTCAAATTTATCCTCAAGCTCGATTTCCCGGGCGATGGAAACGCCGTCGTTAATAATTTGGGGAGCCCCAAATTTTTGTTCCAATATCACGTTGCGCCCTTTTGGCCCAAGTGTCACCTTGACGGTATCCGCCAGTTTATCGACGCCGCGGATCATGCTGCGCCGTGCTTCTGAACCAAATAAAATCTGTTTAGCCATAAATTTTCGCCTCCAGTATTATTTCTCCCACTATCAGACCGGGAACATCATTTATTCTGCAATTGCCAGGATTTCCGATTCTGCCAAAATGACCAGCTCGCTGCCTTCATGCTTGATTTTGGTCCCGCCAAAATTGGAGAACAGCACCCTTTGCCCGACTTCTACGGCCAACGGCGCTTTTAAGCCATTATCCAGGCTTTTTCCTGGGCCTACTGCCATGACGATGCCTTCTGCATGGGTGGGGGCACCTGACTCGCCGGATAAAATAATGCCGCTGGCGGTCTTTTTCTCTGCTTCCTTAAGTTCCACGACCACGTTGTCGTTTAATGGTTTCAACATTCGAATTACCTCCCGTTAATAGTCTACCTAAATTATACCAAAAAAAAGAGGCAAGTTCAAAGGGAAGGACAAAACACTCCACTATCTCACTTGCCTCGCCATTTTACGGCATCCCCTAAGGGCATCTATTAAATCATCGACCCGCTATCCTGCCGCTTCCTACCAGTTGCGCCAAAAAGCAGGGAAGGCTTGCGGGTTTACCTGCCTTCCGCCGCCATAGTCAGATCATAAATAATCTTCATACCTTTAAAGGGCAGGTCCACGTCGTAAATGTCGATCATGTCGGTTTCGTTGTAAATGATGCGACCAAGGCCCCCAGTTGCAATCACTTTCATAGGGACACCCACTTCCTCCTTGACTTTTTGGATGATGTACTCCGTTTGGCCCACATACCCAAATACAAGCCCGCCCTGCATACTGGTAATGGTATTGCGGCAGCGGATGCTGGCAGGTTTTTTGATTTCGATTTCAGGGACCTTGGCAGCCCCCGTCCAAAGCGCCTGACCAGAAATCTCGATGCCGGGGGCAATAAGCCCAAATTCGAACTCCCCTTTTTCATTGACGTAATCGTAGGTCGTCCCTGTCCCGAAATCAATGACCAGGGCCGGCCCGCCGTATATGTGATAGACCGCAGCAATGTCGACGATCCGGTCAGCCCCGAGTTCTTTTGGGTTTTCGGTTTTAATGCTGATGCCTGTGAGTGCCTGGGAACCGAGAATCATCGGCTCTATGTCAAAGTATTTGCGGATGGCGTTATTGAGGGAATGCATGACTTTTGGGACCACGCTTGAAATCAAGACCCCTTCCACGTCCGCCGGGTTCAAGTCTTTCGTCCGAAAAATGGAAAACAAGGTAATGCCGAATTCATCGGAGGTGCGCTGCATCTTGGTAGTCAACCGGAAGTTTCCCACGAAGGTGTCGCCTTTAAAAACCCCGACGGTAATATTAGTATTTCCAACATCTATCATCAGTAACATCGTATATCCCCTATCCGTTTTGTTTTTCGCCCAGCATCTGGGCCAATTTTTCCATGATGACCATGGCAACCGCGTCTTTGCCCATGAGTTCAAGGCTGGCGGCTTCGTCTTTGCCCACCAAGGTAACTTTGTTCGTTTCTCCCCCAAAGCCGGCACCGGCTTCGTTGAGGCTATTGGCAACCATCAGGTCCGCCCCTTTTTGATGGAGTTTTTGGGTCGCGTTTTCGATCAGGTTTTCCGTTTCCATGGCAAAGCCGCAAATGATTTGGCCCGGTTTTTTGGAGTCCCCCATATAAGCCAGGATGTCTTGGTTTTCCACAAATGCCACCGTTTTTTCCGATTGGCCATTTTTCTTGATTTTATGGCCTGCCACCTGTTTGGGGCGAAAATCCGAAACGGCTGCGGTCTTTACTAAAATATCATATTGGTCCTGGAAGGCTTTCATGGCTTCAAACATCTGGCTGGCACTCCCAACGGGGATGACCTGGACCCCGGCAGGCGGCGTTAAATGGGTCGGCCCGCTGATGAGCTTCACGCTGGCCCCCAGATGCTTGGCCGCCCTTGCCATCGCATAGCCCATCTTGCCGGTGGAATGGTTGCTGATGAAGCGGACAGGATCCATCGGCTCCCTAGTGGGACCCGCGGTGACGACCACCATTTTCCCCTTGAGTGGCTTATGGGTGACGAGCATTTCTTCCATCCGTTCTTCGATGTCTGCCACGTCGGCAAGCTTGCCTGCACCCACATCGCCACAGGCCAAAAGCCCGGAAGCCGCATCCACAAATTCAATGCCCATCTCCACTAGCATGGAAAAATTGCGCCGGGTCACCGGGTTTTCAAGCATCCCCGTATTCATGGCAGGGGCGATGAGCTTCGGGCACCTGGCTGCCAGGAAGGTGGTGCTCAGCATGTCGTCTGCCAGGCCATGGGCCGCTTTGGCAATAAAATTAGCGGTTGCCGGGGCCACCACAAACAAGTCAGCGGTTTGGGCCAGGGAAATGTGGTTCACATCATATTTAAAGGTCCGGTCAAACGTTTCAATGGATACCCGGTTATGGGTCAGCGTTTCAAAGGTCAGCGGTGAAATGAATTCCGTCGCATTTTTAGTCATGATCACATGGACATCATACCCTTTTTTCATCAAATTGGAGCATAGCTGGGCGCTTTTGAACGCCGCAATGCCGCCTGTGACCCCAATCACAATCGTTTTTTTCATGGATCATACCCCTATCTCTTTTGCAACATCATAAACTTTGCAGGACAGAACCCCGCTTTTCATCTTATAGTATTAAACAAAGCCCCGCCCCCTATTCAAAATAAGGAGAGGAGCCGTGCCTATTTCTTGCCTTGTTCCTTTTGGAGCACATAAAAAAACAGCGTTTCCAGTTCCATGTTAAGGTCCACTTCATGGACACGGATGTCCTCAGCCACATTGATGACCGTAGACGATAAGTTAAGGATGCCTTTGATGCCAAGGCCTTCTAAAGAATTAGCCACTTTTTGGGCAGCGGCCGGGGGTACGGTCAAGATCACATAAGTAATCTGATGCTTCTCTATATAAGCTTTAAGCCCGCTCAAATGATGGACTTCCAGATTGCCGATTTGCTGGCCCACCAGGCTTTCCTTGATGTCAAAGGCGGCAATCAAATCAACCGGTGTCTTGAAAATCAGGTCATTGAATTTATCGGAGCTGAAGTAATTCAAAAGGGCGCGCCCCAAATTCCCAATCCCGATGATGACCGCATGCTGTGTCTCTTCGGTTTTTAAAAGGTTATTGAAGGCTTCCAGCACTGTCCGGACTTCATAACCATATCCTTGCCGGCCCAGCTCCCCGAGATAAGAAAAATCCCGCCTGATGGTCGCGGAATCCACCCCGATGCGCTGGGACAATTCCCCTGACTGGACCCGCTTAATCCCTTTATCGTATAACTCTATAAAACAGCGCCGGTACAGGGCCAGCCGCTTGATGGTCGCATTTGGAATGGTGTGCAACATAAAAAGTCCTCCCTCACAAAAATACTAACTTCCTCCATTATAACAAAAAAGCCAGCGTTAATCATGCAAAACACACCCTAAAACGACATCTTTGACAAAAATTTCACAAATCTACCTGAAAACATGCTGATTCTCCCAGTAAGGGGAAGCGCCCACTAGCCAATCCCACACAAATTTTACAGTGGCCAACATTATTTTTTATCTTTTCATGTCGTTTCATGATATACTTAGGGTGAGGTGTTCATAATGATTTTACTACAAACCAGCAAAGTAACCAAGACCTTTTCCGGAAGCCCCATCCTTGAAAATGTCCAATTTGAAATCAAGCGCGGGGAGCGTGTCGCCATCGTCGGCAGGAACGGGGCGGGGAAATCTACCCTGTTGAAAATACTGGCAGGGGAAACATCCTATGACAGCGGCGAAATCCACAAGCCACAATCGGCAACCATCGGTTATTTCGCCCAGTCATCCCATATCCATTCCAATGAAACCATCTATGATGAGATGCTGACCGTTTTCAAGGAAACAATTGCCCTGAAAAAGCAGCTGGAAAGCCTTAGCCTGGAAATGGCACAATGCGATCCTAAAAGTACCGGTTATGAAAAGCTCATCAATGCTTACCAGCAGCAAAACTACCGCTTTGAAATGGGCTCAGGCTATACTTACGAATCGGAAATCAATAGTATTTTGAACCGGTTCAACTTCCATGAAATTGGCTTTGGGACCAACATTTCCAATTTATCCGGGGGGCAAAAAACCCGGCTGGCCCTGGCAAAGCTCCTCCTTTTGAAGCCCGACCTCCTCATATTGGATGAGCCCACGAACCACTTGGACATCGATACCATCCAGTGGCTGGAAGGCTACTTAAAGAAATATTCGGGCTCATTGATCCTTGTTTCCCATGACCGCTACTTCCTGGACCAGATTGCCAACGTGGTTTATGACATTGAATTTAAAAAAGTCACCCGTTACAAAGGGAATTACTCCGACTTTGTGGATCAAAAAGCAGTCGCCTATGCTTCCCAGTTAAAAACATACGAAAAACAGCAAAAAGAGATTTCCAAAATGGAGGACTTCATCAGCCGAAACATTGTGCGGGCGTCCACCACCAAAAGGGCCCAATCAAGGAGGAAGCTGCTAGACAAGATGGACCGCATTGAAATGCCCCAGCTCAATGACAAATCCATGGGGCTCAGTTTTGAGATAACCCGCCGCTCCGGAAACGATGTGTTGGCCGTGGAAGGCCTCGTTGCCGGCTATGAAAATAAACCGGTAACCAAGCCCCTGGATATTGCCATCGGCCGTTTGGACCGTGTCGCCCTGATCGGGCCCAATGGAATCGGCAAGTCTACCATACTGAAAAGCATTACTGGCAGGATCCCGCCCCTCGCAGGGGATATCCGCTTTGGCAGCAGCCTTGACGTGGGTTATTTTGACCAGGAGCAGGCAGAGCTCACAAGCAACGGGACCGTCCTTAACGAAATCTGGAACGATTTTCCTAATATGCAGGAACGGGACATCCGCACCCTGTTGGGCAACTTCTTATTTTCCGGCGATGATGTGTTTAAAACCGTCAACCAGCTATCCGGTGGTGAAAAAGTCAGGCTCGCCCTGGCCAAGCTCATGATGGAAAAAAATAACTTCCTCTTGATGGATGAGCCTACTAACCACTTGGACATCGATGCCAAGGAAATGCTGGAACTGGCCCTGGAAAATTATGAGGGCACCGTCTTTTTCATTTCCCACGACCGTTATTTCATCGACACCATCGCTACCCGGATTTTAGAAGTAACCGAGGATGGCCTGACAAACTATATTGGCAATTACAGCGATTACGTTGAGAAAAAAGAACAGCTGTTTCAGATTGAACAAGAACTTCTGGCAAAATCAACTGACGTCCCCATCGCCACCGATTATGAGCTGCAAAAACAGCAGCGGCGCCAGGAACAGCAAAAAAAGCGCCAAATTGAGGATTTGGAACAACAAATCCAGCAATACGAAGAAGAGCTGTCCTTTAAGCAGGCTGAAATCTTCAAAGAAGAAATTTATCTCGATACCCAAAAATCTGCCCAGGTCCAATCCCGCATCGACGAACTGGAAGGCTTGCTGATGCAGGCCATGGAAGCATGGGAAGAATTGCATTGAAACCCATTTAAAATAGGAGCATCCCCCAAACACAGGGATGCTCCTATTTTTTGCCCATGCATCGCCAGATACAAGCAAGCCTAATGGCGGTATTGTTTTAGATGCCTGTTGACCAGGGCTTCATCCTGCAAGTTGCTTGGTATGCTTTCTTGCTGGAAACCTGTTGCCAGGGGCAAGTCGATGCTTTCGTAGGGCAGCCCCTGTTCGACCCGGTTGATCTGCCCCTCCAACAGCCCTGCGAGCTCATCGGTTTTTAGGCCCAGTCCCCGCAGGCTGGCAATGCAACGTTGCGATTTAACGAGGGCGCCCTTTAGCAGCTTGGCCGCACCAGACAAATTTCCCCGCCGGTAATGATACATGCCAACTGCGATTTGGATCATGGCAACCCAGTGCAGGCCACGCCCCTCTTTCGGATCCTCTTTCCAGCGGTCCTCAAGGATTTCATGACATTCGAAATAATCCCGTTTTTGGTGGAACTCTTCGAGGAAGTTGAGCCAAGCCCCTTCATAAACAGGATCGGGAATGGACTTTAACGCAAGCCCCGGGCGCCCATTTAATGACAAGCCACTCTTATATCCACGTTCATATGCGATGGTTGCCGCCGCACCAATCATGGCAGCGTTGTCTGTACAATATTCAAGTGGCGGGATGCTCAGCAAAACATCTGGCACCCCTTTGACCGCCATTTCAAGGGCGTGCCTCAACCCTTTATTGGCAGACACGCCTCCAGCAACAATCAACTGCTTCACTTCGTAGTGCCTGGCGGCCCGCATGGTTTTTTCCACTAAGACTTCCACCACGCTCGCCTGGAACGAGGCAGCCAGATCCTCGGGGACAATCTCCTCGCCCCGCTGTTTTTTGTTGTGGACCAAATTGATGACCGCCGATTTCAAACCCGAAAAACTGAAATCATAGGCTGTTTTATCAAGCCAGATCCGTGGCAGTTTATAAGTGTCTTTCCCAAGCGCCGCAAGCCGGTCAATATGGGGGCCGCCGGGATATGGAAGCTGAAGGACCCGTGCCACTTTGTCATAGGCTTCCCCTACCGCATCATCAAGGGTTTCGCCAATGATTTCAAAATCAAAATGGCCTTTCATGTAAATCAACTGGGTATGCCCTCCGGAAACGACCAATGCCAGCAGGGGAAATTCCAAAGGCCCCACCAATTGATTGGCATAAATATGTCCCGCGATGTGATGCGTGCCTATCAAGGGCAAGCCATGGGCAAATGCCAGTGCTTTGGCTGCATTGATGCCAATAAGCAGCGAGCCTACCAATCCTGGGCCTTCCGTGACAGCGATGGCGTCCAGCTGCTTCCATCCCAAACCAGCGGTATCCATGGCTTCTTCGATGACGCGGGTGATGTCCTCCACATGATGGCGGCTGGCAACTTCCGGCACTACCCCCCCAAAGCGCTTATGGCTTTCGATTTGAGAGGCGACGATATTGGCTAACACTTCGGTACCATTTCGGATAATGGCAACACTGGTCTCATCACAACTGCTCTCTATCGCCAATAGGGTTACGGATTGTTTCATGTGTTGGTACCTCCTCTTCTCATCAAGACGGCATTTTCACCCTCTTTGTAATAATGCTTCCTCACACCAGATTTTTGAAATCCGGCTTTTTCGTAAAAAGCAATGACAACTTCGTTGCTTTCGCGGACTTCTAAAAAAATGGTGGCTGCCCCCCGTTGCCGGCAGGCCTTTATAAACCCGTCTAAAAGCTGTTTGCCATACCCTTTTTCACGTTGTTTGGGGTCAATGGCGATGTAGTAAAGCTCCGCCTCATCAAAAAGGGACTGTCCAATCACAAACCCCCACACTTCGCCGGTTGGCCCAAGCAAACAGTTCCCAAAACAGGCACCGTCCAGGGCAATCCCAACAGGATGGCCAAAAACCCGGTTGCTAAGGGCATCCACCTCTTCCAAATGCATTTTTGTCCACAAAACCACCTCAGCCATTGGCCTGCCCCATCAACCAATTGGCTTCTGCTTCCGGCAATCGTAAATAATTCGGTGAAAACTGGTGTACATCGGCAACAGGGGCCAATCCGTCAGCCGCCTGGGCAAGGTTGAAGGCAACAGCTGTGTTTTTATCCGGATGAAAGATGGCCCGTTCCCCAACGGCCTGGACAATGGCTTCCCGGTGGGCATCAACGTCCCCGATAAAATGGATGGGCCCGGAAGGAAGTTTTTCAAGCAACTGGGACATGAGATAATGCCCGTCCTGAATGACCGCTTTATATTTACTGTCATAAACCCCCGCAAAGGCTGTGCCCCGCCGGGCATCAAATAAAGGGACAATGTGCCCTTTGACTCCCAGGTTCCTAGCTAACGCCCCTAAGCTGGAAACGCCAATTAAAGGGACATTCAGCGTCCAAGCAAGTGTTTTAGCAATGGTCACTCCAATACGGATACCGGTATAAGATCCCGGGCCTTCTGCGACCACAATGCATTCGACATTTTCCGGCTTTAAAGCACATTCTAGAAATAAACCCTCGATAACAGGCATCAAACGGACAGAATGGTTATTTTTGGTTTCCTCCGTCATCTGGCCCAGCAAGTCATTGCCTTGCACAAGGGCGACACTTAGGGTTTTATTCGACGTATCAATGGCCAGCACGCACATATTCTAGCACCTCGCTAATAAATTCATAGTCTTCTCCCCGGGGGATAAATTCAAAACGCCTGCCTGTCTCGCCTTCATTGAAAATCTTCACTTCCAAGCGCTCGGGAGGTAAAATAGGCTCAATAAGGCTGGCCCATTCGATGACGCAGATGCCATCCCCATAAAAATAATCATCCAAGCCCATGTCGCCATAACCATTTTCAAGACGGTAAGCATCCATATGATACAATGGGAGGACACCCTCGTCATATTCCTTAATGATTGTAAAAGTAGGGCTGTTCACCGTACCTTTTATATCCAGGCCTTTGGCTAATCCCTTCGTAAAGGTAGTCTTTCCCGCACCCAAATCTCCTTCCAGCGTTAAAACCATACCAGGCATCAGGCATTCGCCAATTTTTTGGGCAAGCCCCATCGTCTCGGAAACAGAACCAAGTTTGATAACATCCATCTAATCACCTAATCCATCTCATAATATCGCATTTCATTATTATGGCTTTACAGCACCAGTTTAATCAGTACATAAAAAAAGCAGCTCAGTGGCTGCAATCATTCATTTAATTGGAGCGGATGAAGGGAATCGAACCCTCGACCTAACCATGGCAAGGTTATGTTTTACCACTAAACCACATCCGCATATTAAATTTAAAATGGTGCGGGCGACAGGAGTTGAACCTGCACACCGAAGGTACTAGAGCCTAAATCTAGCGCGTCTGCCAATTCCGCCACGCCCGCTTGTATTTGGTGAAGAATGACGGGTTCGAACCGCCGACCCCTTCCACGTCAAGGAAGTGCTCTCCCGCTGAGCTAATTCTCCGGGTTGGAGCGGATGAAGGGAATCGAACCCTCGACCTAACCATGGCAAGGTTATGTTTTACCACTAAACCACATCCGCTGATTGTTATAAATCTATTATATCAGAAACTAATAAATTTGCAAGTACAAATCAAGACTATTTACATTTTTTTCTTCTACCCTATAAATTAAGGAAATCACTTTAAATCCAAAAACCGCCTGAAGGTGGTAACCAAAGCCCGGCAACGTCCTACTCTTGCACGTGTGTACTACCCTCGGCGCTAAAGAGCTTAACTTCTGTGTTCGGGATGGGAACAGGTGTGGCCTCTTTGCCATCGTTACCGGACTTGGTTTGTTTTGAA
>Ga0268261_10000473_pt1 | contig 25195 bp, 16 predicted proteins | sample TergutNc150P1_FD_190353 | JGI IMG/M metagenome (GOLD analysis project Ga0268261, IMG submission 190353) | Nasutitermes corniger P1 segment gut microbial community from laboratory colony in Florida, USA - Nc150 P1 (SPAdes) (version 2) | ecosystem: Host-associated > Arthropoda: Insects >...
GGGGGGGGGGGGGGAGCGGTGAATAAATCGAAACGTAGATATTCACAGGTGTTTTTGGTTATATTCAAAGACTAAGAACCTGGTATTATTAAAAATTAAATTTTAAGGTACCTTCTCATTTCTACACTTTAAAATAGTCGGCCTGATATTCTTCTACTCTTCATTACAGCTTGGGTAATCAGAGTGTTGTTACTTCCTAAGATATTATTAATTACATTGTTTTAATATATTAATTTGACGTGAAAGCTTTTTGTAGACAAATAATTTATTGTGATTGCGTCACAAATTTCTTTCCTCTAAAATAACTTGGCCTCTTAAAAAATAAAATACTATCAACACACAGTATTGTTCTTGAGTAGAATAAGGGGAATGGATTAATTGAACAGTTAGGCCGGCCATATTAATAGGATAACATAAAAAATATAAATTATCAGAAATTCTGTATATTTACTGAAAGCGCCTGTGTTTTACCCAGTTCAAGTTAGGGTGGTAAAAAACTTTACAAGTGCTTTAAATGTGGGAGTTGCATTGGGCAGTTGGGAAGCTGAGAGTTTTGGAACAAAATCTAAACACTATGAGCATAATGACACAATAAAACAAACGATTCGATAATTACTAAAAGTTAAAATTGTCATGTTTTGTAATTTGTCGTTTATTACGGCAGAGTGCTCTCAAGTCCTCGTCAGTTCTCGTCATGTAAAAAGAGGCAAAAATAATAGCGCTTTTATAAAAAAATTAATCCAAATTATTATTTCTAAAGGAAAAAATCACAGCATTTTTAAAAGTACATTTTACCTTTTCGATATAGCCGATTCAGATACATTTAGGTTAGGAGACAGCAACAGACATATGTTCAAATTTTATTCAGTTATTAGGTCAGTTAAATTTGAAAGTTACGTACATGCAGGTAGCAAATATTATTTTGAATTCGTAACTTAATATATATTTAGGTCATATTTTTATATGAAATTTTAATTGACTTTAAGAAGCAACTGTGTCAAAGTAGACAAACTTAATAATGAGCTTCGTGGGGAGAATGTTGAATAAATTGCGAGTTTAGTCGCTATAGTTTGTTTTCTTTCTGGTGAGGCTAAGGACTTATCAGCAACGTTCTTATATATATATATATATACATATATATATATATATATATATACACACACACACACATATATCGTGAGAGAAATGAATTGTACATTAAATTTTTATGCGTCTCAGAAACATTAAAATGTTTAGGGCAACTCAGAAGATGTTTCGCAAATTTCGCAGTTGAAATAAAAAAAAGTGTGTGAATTACGTAACGTCATATCAGTAATTTAAAATTCGTAGTGCTTAATAGTTACCACAGATTTAATTCTGAAGAAATAAACAAAGTAATGAAGAACTATTCGTCATTTATTTATGATCTGAATTTGAATTTTAATTTAGTGTCTCTAATTACTGTTGTATGCCACATTTTTCTATACACAGTATGTGCCTGAAAAACACAAAACTTATTACTGCATAATAAATGATTAATGACTCAGAACCAGTGATCTGATATATAAGGAGTAAATGGTAGGCAGTTACAAAAAGGCACAAATATTAGAGAATAATACATAATTCAAATTCTCGCATATATTTTGTTCACGTCACTATAAATAATGTATTATATTAGTAGGTTTGTTCAAAATGTCGGTCTGCATCATGGAAGATCTCTTGAGGACTGTATATATTTTGAGCGTGTACTGTCTGGGAAGAGCAATTATTGCGTACTTCTTATTGCATTGTTTCCAACATTCTTTACTCCTCGCTTGTTTTTCAACTTATGTATTTATATTGCAAACATGTTTTTGTATTTTACGTCCGTAAACAAAAGAAAATATGAGAAGTCTATAGGTTCAGCTGTGAGATTTTATTGCATTCAGCATATTGATTGAATGATTGCTTCAATGATTATTTTGTGTCTGCAATCGAATTGAGAATTTTCACAACACCGAAAACGATGAGGAAACTAAAGTTTCCTAAGAACCTAGCAAAAGAAAAAAACATTTCAAATTACGGTAGAACCCTCAGCCGGACTTTTTGTTGTTTCCGAAGTGTTGCATTTTCATAAAAATTATCCACAGTGGCAAACGTCAGATGTAACAGTTACGTTATTGATTTGTGTTCGGTAGTAGCCAAGTTCGATTTACAGTAAGGACTTGATACGTGAAAATTGTAACAGATATTTATATTCCTCTAGTCTATTGAAGGAAAAAATTGCTCCATTATGCCTAAACCGTCTTCTTCCCAAAATTCGTTCTTATTATTTATTACCAAATTTCCTATTATTTGATAAACGTGATTTCTGGGCTATTACGTAGCGAATAGTGTTAAATTTTTACAAAGCTTCGAAACAAACCAGACGGTCCTAACTTCAAATGTCAAACCCAAGCTTATTGACCCACTTTGAAGGGTCCAGTACCAAAGTTCATTGACTTTGAGGATGGTTGCGACGGATAGTCCCGAAACGACGGTACATAATTGCCATTACGCTCCTCGTAATAAAAAAGACAATGGCCGTTCTCATCGAGAGAAATACGGAGCGTTATTAAAATGAAATAAATTGAAGTTGAGGCACAATAAGAATTTGTCAGTGCTGTGCAACAGAGAGCATTTCTACGTTTACGTCACAAGTACGTCAGAACTATCCACTTTCTTTTGGTTAAAGTCTTGGAAAGCTGAGATGGCCACTTGCCCACGTAGCTCAGGTACTAGTTATGTTTTATTTTATTTAGTGTATTAGTACATATATTTATAAAAAAACACCATATCTAAATGAATCGATAAATGCTTTCAAATATTAGTTTAGTATATCAACAATTCAAGTTAATCCATAATATCTCACATAAAGCATTCAACAGAAAAAGTTGCTTTGAAAATTTCTAATTTTATTTACGTATAAAATGTCAGCTTTAAATTCCATTATGATATATGAATGAGGTAAATATGAACGAGGAGATTCTTCATGACTTGTATTGCTAACAATATTTTTCGAATCTTGAGATTTGGTAGGCCGTGTATCGTAGTCTCCCCTTTGCAAGTGCAAAAGACGGCCACCTGCAGAGAATACCAGAGGCTGCATACATGGACAATTAACATTATTGACCTCCTGAAGCTGAGCGGATGACGCTCGAAACATGTAGAGGAACTTAGTTTTATGTAATTTACATAAAAATTGTGTATCAAGTTGGTATCAATAAAGGAATATTTTTCAAGTTTCCCCATAAATATTAATACGTTGTGTGAAGAGTGTAGCACATATAAAGTAAAAAAATGCATATATACATTGTTGTTGAAACTGGAGGAAAAGTGTCCATTTGATAGGAATCTGTGCAGAAATTAAAATTACTTTGAAACACACACACATACAACAAACACACACACACACACATACACAAACACACACACACACACACTCACATATATATATATATATATATATATATATGACGTTTTTTGTTGTCAAGAAATGACGGTCAGTAAAATGTGGTAAATTTTAATTACAGTAGCTTTTGGCCATTTAAAAAAAGATCAGTCTCTTTTCGATTTACACATCTGTTGACTCAATAAAAAACAACAAAATTTTTTGCTTGAATTTCTTTGTAATTAGAAATAAAACTTCAATTAACTACAGACGCGTAACCAAAATCCAGCAAATAAACAACTTCGGAAAAATTACTATTTTAATAGAACATAATAAATACAAAATACCCCTGATGATTTTCCTCTCTAATTTTACCTCACTTAATATTGTTTGCTGCCAAAACCATAATATTATGTGGAAAGAGAAATACTGAACGTGCGGGGGGGAAGATTTCTGCGATTTGCTGAACACCCATGACAAAGAGACTAAAATCTAAAACAGTTTTAAAATTGTCAAAAAGCCCTCTTGACGAAATTTAGTAACTTGAGCGCGAGTTAAATAAGTGGACAGTGACGGTGTTGAATTTGACAGAAGAACGTGGACTGAATTAAAACTAAAGTCACTGTGTTTGATGAAATTATTTGAACTAACGGCGAGCAAAAACAAATGAACAAGGCACACCGAAGTTGCTTGCTTGCTTTACAAAAGAGAATTTGATTGTACACTGAAGTTATCGTGAAAGAAACAAACACAAAGCTGTCTGTCCTTTCCCGAACTGTCCCACAGCAAAACACCAAGCAATCTCATAATTTTGTTCCAGCTGCTGCCAATCGATTTTCTTTAATGTTAGTGACTGCAGAAAGCCTGATGTTAGCTTCATTCACTCGAATTTTCTCTGGCAAATTCAAAACACTCAATTTAATGATTTTGGACACAGGCGCACTTATCTAACCAACATTAAAAAAGATTTCGTTAAGAATTTACACAAGGTGCCACAGGATGAATCATTAGTCAAATGTTTTAATAAATTCGAAAGAAACTTCAGTCTTTGAATGTATAAAAGAACGTCCTCTACATAGTTTAGTGGGTCCGGGGGGATATTAATTTCATGCTGAAAATAAGAAAAGAATATTTCGAGTAAATTGTATTTATTATGTTACCATTAAATATCACAAATAGTAAATTTTTTCTGAAATTTAAAATCAAGTCTGCAGTTAATTGAGCTTTCAGTTTTCTATCAAACAAGTAATGGAAGAAAAAGGACTGGACGTGCAGAAGATTCCGCACATTCACTCACTATTTGTGAAAACAATATCAAATAAAACTTCAGCACGTTTCCTTTACGAATAAGGCATTTCAGATTGGAAATTTTGAAATGTGATGTAGAAACTGTAAGAAGAATCTAGAGAAATAAACAAATTCCGTTAATAGGGGTAGTGAAAAAAAATTGCGCCATTACCTCAAATCCACCCCCATATTCGAGGTTTAAAGTGAAAGGAATAACAATTCCTTTAATAGAGGGGAATATACGGTACTTAGCAACTGGAAGTGAATTGAGTTTTTGCAGAACATAAATTTTGTGGGCATCATGTTGGAGATACTGCTCTTCAGCGCAATTACGAATGGAGCACTGCTGCAGTCTAAGTCCCTTAGTTTACGGGAAAAACACTTGGTTCGCTGTCTGACATATATCAGCGTGAGATATTTCGCACCAGGGCGATCTCTGGTGATATCATCGCCGTCTACCTACCGAGATGTGCAACAGGAACTGATTGCACATTTTTACCGAACTTCTATCTGGCCTGTCGTTGTTAGTGTTGATGGTATTGTTAGCAAACCCAATAAAACAGACTTCATAGATAGAAATGACAGTTATATTATATTAATACCAGATGGGGATTTCAAGAGGTTTCAGTTTGAAATTAGTGGACTAGCTCAAGAAGGAGAATACAATTTTACAAGATTATGGAATTCTGAATCTCGGTTTGTAGTGGCTGGAGTAAATAAATTCTCAATGTTGCAACACACAGCTATTTTGGACTATTTCTCAAAACTTAGAATATATAATTGCATTATCGTAAGCCAAGAGCTTGATGATATACACAAAGAATACAGCAAACTGACAAATACTAATGATGTAGACACAGACAAGAAATTGGGGGTTTCCATATCAGAGTTCAGAACGTTGTACTGAGGTGAATGATATCACCCTATTGGACAGTTGGGTCTTTTTCTGCACAAGGTCACTTCACCAAGAACACTGACTTGTTTCCAATAAAGATCAAAAACAGCTTCAACAGATGTCCTATGGTAGCAGTTGTAAGAGACGGATATGGATTTCTAGAAACATATTATATAAAGGACAAGGTTTCCAGTGAGAGTGATATAAAAGGCTTGGAGATGGATTTACTAAGAATCATTTTGAAACAGATGAACATGACATTTGTTCATGTCCCTACACCAGAGGGTTTTGAAATAGAGAATGGATCTGTAAATAATTTAGTTAACGCTACGATTGCAAAGGAAACTTATATAGCCTTAGGTGGTGTGACAAACAATTTTTTGTATTACACATCATTCGACCTCACCAATAGCCACTTCACCACAAGATTCCGCTGGTATGTACCGTGTCCTGTCAAATATCAAAGATGGAGCAGCATCTTTAGAATTCTCTCCGTAAAACTGTGGATTGTGGTAATCATATCGATTGTGATTGCAGCCATTTCGTCTACACTTGTTGGGCGATACAGCTGCTCGTCGGAGTGGCAAACGTACAAGACCCTGGTAAGTTCGTTGACCAATATCTGGGTTGTCATTCTAGGGGTGGCAGTGTCAACGATGCCACGCACACTGTCATTACGTTCGCTGTTCCTCGCCTGGGTATGTTTCTCGGAGGCTTTCAGCACAGTGTTCCAGGCATTTCTCACAACGTTCCTTGTTGACTCCGGCTACAAAACACCAATTAAAAACATGGATGAGCTTTTCGCTTCCGGTATTAAGCTTGCCTACAGACCAGATTTCAGTTTCATTTTCGAGATTGGTGACGAAACAAAACTATCAAAAATAAATAGACATCTTGCAAATTGCCCATCGAATTGGGTTTGTATGAACTGGGCAAAATATCAGAAAAATGTATCAATTTTGTTAGCTGAAATCCAAGCTGAATTTAATTACGCTATTGGTGATTTTGTTGGCGAGAGCTCTAAACCCTTGTTGTGCAAGTTAGAAGATGGAGTAGTTTTTCCCGGCAGCCTAACAATGATGATGTTTCACGGAGACCCACTAATAAGGCGAATTAATGATATTATTGACCGTGTGGTTGAAGCAGGTCTATACACCTACTGGATTTCCCAAGGAATTAACTGGCGTAAAATATTATTTTCGAAGATACCTAACCTTCACCCGCATGATGATTATTATAGCTTCAACATTTATCATCTGCAAACTGTCTTGTATCTCCTTTTGATGGGCTGGTGTTTAAGTGTCATTTGCTTCATTTTCGAGGTAATGTACAATCGCGTATTAAGCAAAATTTTGTGAATTTGTTAATGGGTGTTTTGTTACGTATGTTTCAAATTTTGCGGGGTTTACACAATATTCCGGCACCCACGGACAATTATTTTCTGTCTTTCGACGTCTCAGTGATGAACTGGGGGTTATGTTTCCTCATCACAGGCTATTTGTGAACGTTATTATTTCCAATATACGAGTTTACATTTGGGAACCTAAACTAATCAGGGTAAAAATAAATCGCACCCTTGTACAGGCACTGAGACTCTGTACAGGCAGTCTCGTCAATAAAGGGATTAGAGGTATAGTTCTATTATTATTGACCACAACACTGGAAGAGATTAAGGTGTCAGAGTCACGCCCGTTCTGCTCTTTAACCCCACGAAAGACACAGTTCTCATTGTACAGGGGGATGGGCGGGCCCCAGGGTCGTTCTGGACAGGTGCGGAATATATCAATCACACCGGGATTTATGCAAGGACCGTCCAGCCCGTACCCAGCCGCTATATCGACTACGCTACCCGGCCCACAAACTAATTAGCTAGTAGAGAGTAAAATTGAACTTATTTCAAATTCAATTGCCCAAATTTAGTCGCCATCGAATTTAATTTTTGAATAATAAGGCAAGGGGATATTTAAGTTAAAAATGAAGTCAATGTCAGGTAGCATATTAAACCACCCAGTGTATCCACGCCAACATGAATAAATGGGTATTCCTAATTGATTTATCAATTCATTAATAATTTCCCTTCGTAGGTTTCTTCGATGGAAATGTCGAAAAATTAACCTCGTTCGCGTAAATTGGAATTCAGTCGTTTCTGATTTTTAGATAGTCGAACTTTTGCTGATTCCTTTTTGTTACTGATGTTCCGAGCGACATCACACATACGTATTTGTGCACTCATTTAACACCCTGCACGTGAATATAATTTGAATGCCCCTATGGTGTAAAAATGGAAAACACAAATTTTCTCTTTCATAAAGGTTTATCATTGGGATTTGTGTAAATGTAGACTTTATTTCAGTGTAGAGTAATTAAAGACGCTCTTAGTGGCAAACATCATTATTTGTCAAATGTAATTGTTTTTCATAAACAATAATTTGAAATAATCTGTAGGAAAGAAGTCGTGTTCTTTTCAGATATACTTTTAGAACTGCCTGAGTAAAATCGGGTAAAATCTTCGTCACTTCAATTGTTGTGTAGGTCATAATTCAAATGTTACTACTGCACCTGTGAACTCTGTATTTCTTCTAACAGTTTGCCTGATGTTACGTGTGATACTCCGTTCCGTGTTAGCTGTACGAAACAATGAATTTATTATCATTCTCAATAAATTTGTATTTCTATTGGACAATAGATTCATTGCCTTAATAAACAACATATTTTCACCTAAATTATGAATTCTTCTTCTATTAAAAACTATTAAACAATACACGAGAATGTATATTTATTTAAGAACGTTGATTATATTTTATTTTAAAATAATTTTTATATCTATAATATATTTATTATATAATTTATAATATAGAATGCATTAATATAACATTACTTATTATAATTCTTCTACTTTATTAATACAATATTCTTAACTTACAATACACTTTTATTGAGACTGAAAATCTTTTATATTATACATATATATATACACACACACATATATATATATATATATATATATATATATATAATATTTTGCATGACATGTATCGAACAAGAAGATTTTATGTGATTTTTCTTAATGTTTCAATAATTTAAAGTAAATAAATCTTTATTTCTCAACGGAAATTGGTGTTTATTTTCTTACGGATTCACTTCCGGCGTTATGTGTTCGAAATTAAAACACAGAAATTTTTTCTCTGAAATGACAGTCGAAACCATCATCTGCTTTTCCCAGACGACAAACGTAAGATTCCTCACATCCCACAATACTGTAATTAAATAATATTCTCCAAAGTGAGCACTTGAAATCTCAGAATCTAACATGACTCTTGTCCGCACAACTTCAATACCAACAATAACGCTACACAGTATTCCGAGCAGAAAGAAATGTACACGTAGCAGGACACAGAGCAAACCACTGAATCACTGCATTTAGTGAGAATTTTGATTAATTACACAAAAATCTATATTATTTAGAACTCCCTTTAAGGAATATGACAATCCAGCATTCAGGTTTGTATATGTACGAATCGATGATAAAACTGGCACTTCAGGATTTTAGGTATACTAATACACAAATATGATAATTTTTTGAAAATATTACTCGTAAACTGTATTCTCGATTTTCATGGATCATAACACTATATTATATAGAAGGATTTCCTAATTGATAGTTAAGGAAAGAGCAAAAAACTGAAGTTAGTAAATTTATTTATAAATTGTTATTTTCATATTAATTACGAGGGGGGAACCAAAAAACCCGGGCTGGCTTTGGGGAGCTATTCCTAATCGTAGTTGAGTGTTTCCCTGCTAGGTGAGTGTAGTTGCATCCCTTTTACGAGCCAGTAGCCAAGCGAACTTCGCCGTAGAAGGTTGTACGGGTTTGTGTTGTCAATTCTCCCAAGTGTTGTCAAGCTCCTCTCGCGAAATCGTGATGTCTGACCGTACCGACGAGCGAATCTGCTCGAGATTTTGTTTCCTTCTCGGAAAAACGGCCACAGAAGCACATGAAATGCTTTAAAAGGCCTTTAAGGAGGAAGTACTGAGCCGTACACAAGTTTTCTAGTGGTTTGTCCGTTTCGAAAGTGGAGAAATGAGCGCTGAATTTTATCCTCATTCTGGGCGCCCGTCAAAAAGTCGTACCGACGAGAATGTCGAAATATTCGAGAACAAAACAACGAGGATCGTCGGTACACAATTGAAGAGATCTCAGAAGCTAAAGGAACTTTACTTGGAGGTTTTGAGGCTATTGAGAGAGAATGTGAGGAGAAAACGCCCAGAAATGTGGAGATCGGGTGATTGGTTTCTCCATCATGACAACGCCCCAGCTCACACAGCATTGTCTGTGACCCAGTATTGGGCCTATCTGGGATGGACCGTCGTTCCCCACCCACCCTATTCACTGGACCTAGCCACCTGCTTTTTTTTTATTCCCGACAAAGAAAAATCATTGAACGGAAAGAGAGTTGCCACCGTGGAGGAGGTGAAAACGGCTTCGCAGGAGGCACTCAAAAACATCAAGCTTCAGCAGTTCCGGAGATGCTTCACACAGTGGGAAAAAATATTGGACAAGTCTATTGCCTCCAGTGGAGATTATTTTGAAGGGGATTATGTTTTCTTTGTTCGAAATATAAATAAATCTTTTTTTTATAGAAAATCCTGTTTTTTTGGGTCCCCACTCATATATAGTAAAAAAACCCCTTTTACAAAGTAAAGAAAATGTTTTTTATCTTGTAACTCAGCATTCAATATCAGTTGTATACTCCTAATTGTCGAGGTTCTGAATCACACAATTAGACACACACACACACACACCCATAAATGAAGACATTGGACTAGATACAAACTATTAAAAACACCCAAAACTCCGTGGCCTTAGTCTGCGGGCGAACTATATCGACAGAGCGGCCGCCGCTGGTCGGCGAAGTTAGTGCCAACTTTTGCGGGTAGAGGGGTGTCACGTGGTCAGCGCAACGGGTCCCCACGGCCGTTAATCTCTGTTTTCTAGACGTGGAGCCGCTACTTTTTTAGTCAAGTAACTCCTCGATTGATCTCACGAGGCTGAGTGAACCCCGTTCCAGACCCACTACTACTCAGAAAATCTGGTAGCGCCGGGAATCGAACCCGGGACCTCTGTACCTGTAGCCAGAAACTCTGACCACTAGACCACAGAGGCGGTCCATTAAAAACACCCAATCACAGTAAAATGTACACACAAAGATAGACACACGGAGGCAAACAAATTGGTCACATTAAAATAGACAAAAATTGGGCACATACAATTAGACACCAAAATTACACACACACAATTAGACATAAATATGTTTGATACACACAATTACAGAAATAAAATTAGATACAAATATTTGGACACATACAAATAGACACAGGCACAATTAATAATAAGCCATTTAACACACACAAGTAGACAAATACATATTTGATACATGGAAATATACAAATAAAATTAGACGCAAACAATTGGACACATACAATTAAACACACATATAAAATTACACACTCGCACACACAATTAGACACTCATATTTAGCGCACAAATGTAGACATACACATTTAGACTCACAAAAATTCACACGCACGTTTAGTCACATAAATCCGAAACAAAATTAGACAAACACAATGTTAGAAAAAATATTAGACACATACAATTTTACACACATATATTTAGAAAATCACTTAGACTCTTACAATTCGACTCACAGTATTAAGCTTCAATATTTTTCACACACGAATATATATACATACAATGTGACATTCAGAAGTAGACACACATACAATATAAGACACAGAATTAAACACACAAAAATACACGCTCATAAGTGTACACACACAATTAGACACTTAAATTTAGACACACACACACACAGAGACACACGCAATTATACACACACATTTACGCACAAAAAGGTGACAAACAAAATGAGATACACAATCAAACACTCATTTAGAGACATACAATTAAGCACACAAAAGAACACACAGAGCGACAGAAAAATAGACACAAAATATGGGGGCACAAAAATAGACATATAAAATCACTCCAATGGAATTAGACATACACACACACACACACACATACACACGCTACCTACACTACACGAAATTAACGAAAGACGGACAGAAATATAGACGTAATAATTGGGCGTCTTTGAGCAAAAATTGTTAAAGTGGAAATTAAATATTAAATATTCCGAGTGTGTTATAATTGCATTTCTTTGTTCAGCATGAAACGAGAATGGCCTTACAGTCATCTATGGTCTGTGTGGTCATATGATATTATTGTACATAATCTCATACATGGACAATTTTCTGAAAAATTTTTATTATACGTGAAGTATATATTTTGAATTTCCCTATTAATATACATAAAGGATTTTTCATTCCAGAAAAATCGAACGATTTATGATCGAAATTGTATATTGGTCTTCATGTAATGTACCTGTTTTTGTTGTTATACCTCAATGAAATTTTATTTTCTGGACTGTTTTTCGAAAAATATTTCCATATCAAATTTCGTGGATATCCGTCTGGTGGGAGCTGATGTTTTGCCAAGGGCAGTGGGAAAGCCAGACAAACGTTGTGAAATTAGAAGACACTTTTTGTAATTGTGGGACCGCGGTATTAAGAAACGAAATCCATGTTGTCAGGGGGTTTGGATTTTGAAACCCCTTCATTGTTCGCTGAAACACTGACTTTAAACTACAAAGTAGATAGTAGGTTAAACCGAAACGGCGGTACACATCTATCAAATTGAACTATATTTAAAATATCGACGCGAAATTTTAAGTACAAATACTGAAAATATGGGGAACACGAATATTAAACTATCCACCTCTGTTACTGCTGGAAGAGAGTAAACACTTGTTTGCACACAGGTGGCACTGCGTCGTTTTAATTGTTCTTTTAAATGTTATTCCGATACATTAATATTACGAGTAGATAGAAACATATCAGCAAAACTCATGAAACGTTCTTTGATTTTTACGGCAGAGTCAAGTGTTTTGCCTTGGTGGTTATTTATAAAGTCGTTTTTATATCTTGTGTTTATAACTGTACATTGAATGATATTTTCTCATTTCTGTAGCTTACAGAAAACCCTTTGATGGATGTGTTTGTTTAGAACATTGTAAAATAAATGAGGCAACAATTAAAATATAGTAATAATTTGCTGGTCATACTTAAAGAAATACACCACTTGTTGTACAAGAAAGTTTATAAATTAAAAGTTATACCATGTATAATTTTGAAACAGGGGTTTCAATGATCATCCCTGTACAATCTAGGGTATTTTTTAAAAGATATGCGTCATCTAATCAAATTTTCCCGTCGCCAATTAACATCAATATGGGTGGAAAAATTTACGTGGCTATCTATATTACCATCTGTTGCGAACTGCTAAATCGGCTTTCCGACAATTCTCGTCCTTTTAGTTTATACGCATTTATAATACAAAAAAATGTGATGTGACAATTATAGAGAAAAAATAATTTCCTTTATTATAATATTGTATTATATAATGTACAATGTTATGTAATTTTGCTGCATACATAGGCAACTTAACAGAAGCTGTGAGAAAGAGACGAAATGATAATTTTGAAGTTCAATCCATTTTGGAAGTGTCACAGTTTTTAATTGCTAAAAGGCAAAATTCCACAGGAGAATTTTGTTTACATCTTCAGGAAGGAGCATTTGAAGAATAATGGCTTTTAATTTATAGACATTTGTAATTTTTGGTTGTTTATCAAATCGTACCTAAATATTTAGAGATCCAATAAAGATTTTCCAAATCCCTACTTTTAATATGACAATTAGCACTTTCAAATGTTGAAATACATCTCATTTTTCGGATTTTTGGATCCAGTGATTTATTAGTTGTGTTAAACTGATTATAATTTTCTATACCTCGACAGTTGTTTCTTCTTAATTTGCGTTTGGAAGAACCATCCTGCTTTTTGTCTGTCTTCAGTTCCCTCCTTTAATATTTAGTCCATTGGGGAAATCTGTATTTAAATTTTCCCTTTGTCAAGACAAGTAGGTTTATGTTTTTCTACTAAATATGTAAACAAATGTTTCTATTATCTTCCTATAGGTAATTACCACTTCTAATAATATTCTCTTCCGCATTTTCCACAGTACATTGTAGAATGTATTAGGAGTTCTGCATGTTTCAAGATCTGTTTTGAGGAATCTCAATATTATCAACATATGGCAACATTAGAGAGTAATAACAAATTCATCTACTTTTGGAGACAAGAGTGCCCGGTTAACTTAATTGGAATTAGACAACTAAGTGTGAATTATGCAAGGCGCCCTAGACAAAGGGATTGAGTAAAATGGAAGCTTTGGAATAGGGGAGTTGTGAATGTTTCCAAAAGCAGAAAATTTTATGTGTTTCCTTTTGTGATGTAAGTCTACGTAAAATCCTGGTTTTATTAAAACGAAACTCATAAGGTATTTTTGCAGTCCTAAACTCTATAACAGTCAGTCTGATATTCTACTGGTCTGGGTAACAGCATGGGTTATTATACTGTTGATAGTCCCTAAAAACTATAATTATATTATTTCATAATCTACCAAAATTATGTAAATTTTGTATACGTATTTCAGATAATTAATTATGCAAATCTTCACAAAAATCTTCCATTCATTTTTGTGGAGCTGTTAAAATATTGAACAGAAAGACTGAAAAAGGCACAGTGAATTATATGACAGATTTTCGACATGTTCAGTAATTGTATTTTTCTACATTTTCCATTCTATTTTATTTTATTTTCACCGAACTCCATTCAAGGTGAAATTAATCTTGTCAAACATTTACACATAAGATGCAATCATATTTAAAATGTTGAATATATATCTCGCAAAATTATTGGTACTTCCATTTGGAATTATAGGTTCTCTTCTCGCTATTAACTTTAATGCCTTCTGGGTCGTGGCACCGTATAATTTGGTAGATTATATGAGCTTTGTAAACGAAGACACAGTTACGTGAGCCGTAAGTAAATCTTAAATGTATTTCGATTTATATGTCTACCTACTGTATGACATGAGCCATTCTAATTCACCGGAATTTACTTACAAATAGAGAACTATTAAAATATATAAGCATGGAACCAAATATTTTAAAACCTGAAAGTTTCGAAATTGGTGTTATAAATTGTGAGTATTTATAGCATTTATACTGTATATGAATATATTGTTTTGTGTATTACCTAGTTATTTCCAATGCAGATCATTGTTGAAATCATTAATTCTCATGGGAGTGGAAAATTCTATGATTCCTTATGGGAGGCTGGAAATGAATTACTATTTTTGCCTCAGTCACAGCACTGAAACTTTCTTTGTAGAGTTAATTGTGTGTTATTGTGTTTCCAAAAAAACCATCATAACCATTATTTATTTATTATGGAGGGAAAACTGTCAAACTTCGATGCGTTTATTGTGCCTTTTTGCATGTTTATATAAACATAAATCTAAATACACCAGAAAAAAAGAATCTTTCGGTTGAAAATCACTTATATTCTCAATTGAATTCATCTAATATAAAATGTAATTTTTTTAGTAAACTATTTTAATTTTTGATCATATTTGTCTGATTGAGAATGTAAGTTATTTCGACTGAACGTTCGTTATTGATTGACTCATAACACTGCCGGAATCATTATATTAAACCAAATATACAAAATAAAAAAAATTTAAATTGAGATTCCTCCGTTTCAGTAGGTCATAAATTTGCAAATATTTTTTTTTAATTATTCTGTATAATTTTTTTCTTTAAGAATAAAGATTAAATTAAGCGTAGAATTTTAATGAAAATTTAGGATATAGTTCTCAGTTTTCAGTACGTTAAGAATAATACAGATTTTAATTTAAGTTAAAAACGACTCATTGTTGTTTGTGGAATAAGACTAATATTGTTCTATTAGTCACACAGACGCTCCTTCAAATCTGACAGTCAGATAAACATGTTTTCTGTCGCTTATGGTGTATTGAAAACGCTATAATTTGCATTGTAAAATATACCCTTATGAAATTTTTAGTTATTTGACATTGTAAAATATTCTTTCTTTGTGTGTAGTTCGTATTGCATGGATTAGAAGAAGATGGTTAAAGCCAAGTCAGAAAAAGAAAAGTGGTTGAACTGCGCTATTCAGCTATTTTCCAGACATTTTTTTGGTTTTATGTCATCCGTGCAGCAAATTGCAATAAAAATTGGCATGTCGTTTTCTGTTTAAAACCTTTATGAGCAACTGGAAACATATCTGCCGTTTATTATGCTTTCGAACAACCATAAAGTAAGATCATTCGACGTTCCTTGGAAACAATTTAACAAACTCTTGCAGCCGTTATTTGAACCGCGCACTTTACACACAGTAGGTAGTAACAAATCTGCCTGTATCCGGTTTCTCTAGCAATTGTTAATTTGGAGGTCACAAGTGTGGAACAGTGAAAATTATATGCTAATTCGCCGTAGTTACTTGGCAACGGGCTTCAAGACATGTAGAAAAGTCAATAATTTGAGCAAATGTGAGCATGTTTCGGTCGCAGTGTTTAGTAGTAAGTGGTGTGAGAGAAGGGAAAGGCAAGCTTTGAAGTTCGTGCTACAAGCCTTGTGGGATGTGGCACTGTTTCAACTGGTAAAAGGCGACTTACCGAAGGAGAATATTGCTTAAGTTTACAGTGTAGGACAGTTGAAGAATAATGGCTTTTCTGTTACAAAAATTGGTAATTTTTGTTTATTTTTAATTTTTAACTAATTACTTAAAAATCAAATAATGATTGTCCCAATCCCTCCTTTCATTGTTACAATAAGCACTTTCATATTCTGAAACTCGTTTGATTTTAGCATTTTTCGGACCGGGTGATTTATGAAGTGTTAAAATTGATTTAATTTTCTATATATTTTCAATGGTTAGCAATTAAATTTTGTTGGAAAACCTCCTTAATTTTCGACATTCTGAAGTTTTTTTCTCTAACATTTGGTCCAATACAAAATTAGGAATTTCAGCTCTACATTTTGCAAGGCAGGATCAGATATTTGCCTACTACGTAACAAAGAAATGAATTTAACATCTTCCTATATATATATATATATATATATGATATTTCAAATAATTTTCTCTTCTGAATTTTCCTGAATATTTCTGAAAACGTGTCGCGTGTTTTGCAGGTTTCACGAGCTCTTTTGTGAAATTTCGATATTAACAACATATGGAAAAATTAGAGAGTAATATTAAATCATTCTACTAGGTGTCACCAGAGTGAGGGGCTAACTGAACTGGACACTTGGGCACTTAATTCAAATTATACAAAGCGTCCTAGACAAACGGATTGAGGGAAATGATAGCAGTTGGGGGGGCGGTGAATAAATCGAAACGTAGATATTCACAGGTGTTTTATGGTTATATTCTAGGACTAAAAACCTGGTTTTATTAAAAAGAAAATGATAAGGTTTCTTCTCATTTCTACACTATGAATTAGTCGGCCTGATATTCTGCTAGTCTTGGTTACAGCTTGGGTTATGAGAGTGTAGGTATTCGCTAAGATATTATTAATTAAATTGTCTTTAATATAAACTAATTTGATGTGAAACCTTTTTGTAGACAAATAATTTATCGTGATTTCGTCACAAATTTCTTTCCTTTAATATAATTTGTGCTCTCAAAAAGTAAAATACTATGTATCAACACAGAGTATTTTTCTTGAAGTAGAATAAGGGGAATGGATTAATTGAACAGGTAGTTCGGCCATATTAATAGGATAGTATAAAAATATAAATTTTCAGAAATGCGAATACTGCCTGAAAGCGCCTGTGTTTTACTCAGGTCATGTTAGGGCGGCAATAGACATTAGAAGTGCTTTAAATGTGGGAGTTATATTGGGCAGTTGGGAAAGTGGTGAATTTGGAACAAAATCGAAATACTGTGAGCACTCTGTCTAAATAGACAAAGCCAAACAAAGAAATAAAATGAGAACGTGTTTACGTCTGTGCTACAACGTGCCCAAAGCAAGTTACCTTCAAAAACGTTTGTCAGAGAAAACCTGTTAGGAAATATCTCAAAACCTAGCATAATGACACAATATAACAAATTCTTCGATAATTACTAAAAGTTAAAATTGTCATGTTTTGTAATTTTTCGTTTATTACGTCAGAGCGCTCTCAAGTCCTCGCCTGTTCTCGTCATGTAGAAAGAGGCAAAAATAATAGCGCTTTTATAAAAAAAATTAATCCAAATAATTATTTCTAAAGGACAAAAATCACAGCCCTTTTAAAAGTAAATTTTACCTTTCGATATAACCGATTCAGACACATTTATTTTGAGAGACAGCAACAGACATATGTTCAAATTTTATTCAGTTATTAGGTCAGTTAAATTTGAAAGTTAAATACATGCAGGTAGTAAATATTATATTGAATTCGTAACTTAATATATATTTAGGTCATATTTTTAATATGAAATTTTAATGGAATGTAAGAAGCAACTGTGTGAAAGTAGACAAATTTAATAATGAGCGTCGTGGGGAGAATGTTGAATAAATTGCGAGTTTGGTCTCTATAGCTCCTTTTCTTCCTTGTCGGGCTAAGGACTTATCAGCACCGTTCGTGTGTGTGTGTGTGTGTGTGTATATATATATTTATATGTACACACAAATAGAGAAAAGCATTGTATATTCAATTTTTTTGCGTCTCAGGAACATCGAAATATTTAGGGGTACTCAGTAGATGTTTCGCAAATTTAGGAGTTAAAATAAAATTTGAGTGTGAATTACGTAACGTCATATCAGTCATTTAAAATCCGTAGTGTTTAATAGTCACTACAGATTTAAAGTTAAAAAATAAACAAAGTAATTAAGAACAATTCGTAAAGTATTTATGGTTTGAATTTGAAATTGAATTTAGTGTCTCTAATTACTGTTGTATGCCACAATTATCTATACACAGTACGTGCCTGAAAAACAAAAAAACTTATAAAATATAAAATCACCCAATGTGAGCCACGTCTACACAAATTGATTTGTATTCCTAGTTGAATTATCAATTCGTTAATAAATTTCCTCCTTAGGTTTCGTCTACGGAAATGTAGAAAAATTAACCTCGTTCGCTAACCGGAATTCAGTCGGTTCTGATTTTCAGATAACCTACTGATTGCTGGTTTCGTTTTGTTAGTGATTTTCCGCCTGACATCAAACATACTTATTTGTGCACTCGTTTGACACCATGCACGTGAATATAATTTAAATGCTCCTATGGTGTAAGAAATGGAAAGCGCAATTTTTCTCTTTCATAAAGGTGTTTCGTTGGGATTTGTGTAAATTTAGACTCTATTTCTGTGTGGAATATTTAAATATGACCTTAGTGGCAAACATAATTTTTACCAAATGTAATGGCCGTTCATAAGTAAGAATTTGACATAATCTACTGTAGGAAAGAAGTCGTGTCCTTTTCAGGTATACTTTGTAGACTGCCTAAGAAATGTCGGGTAAAATCGTTGTCAGTTTAGCTGTTGTGCAGTTTGTAATTCAAATAATACTACTGCAGCGGTGAACTCTGTATTTCTTCTAACAACTTGCTAATTTTACGTGTGATATTCCGTTCTCTGTTAGTTATAAGAAAGAATTAATTTATTATCATTCTCAACGAATTTGCTTTTTAATTGGGCAATGTATTCAATGCCTGATTAAACAACATATTTCTACATAAATTATAAATTCTTCTTCTAATAAAATATTTAAAAAACACGAGAAATTATTTATTCAGGAACGTTGATTAAATTTTATTTTAATATAATTTTTTATCTGTAGTATATTTGTTATATAATTTGTAATATATATTGCAATAATTTAACATTAACGTTACTTTTATTTTATTAATACAATATCCTTAAAAATACACTTTTATTGAGACTGATACTCATTAATTTTTTATGTATTCTTTAATATTTTGCATGACATGAATCGAACAAGAAGATTTGATATAAGTTTTCTTAAGGTTTCATTGTTTTAAAATAAATAAAACTTTATTTCTCAACGGAACTTGGCGTTTATTTGCTTACGGAATCATTTCCAGCGTTACGTGTTTTAATTAAAGGAAAGGATTTTTCCCCTGCATCGACAGGCGAAATTATCGTCTACTTTTCCCAGACTATGAACGTAAGATTCCTCACATCCGACAATACTGTAATTACATAATATTCTCCAAAGTGAACACCTAATTACTCAGGACCTAACATGACTGTTAACCGCACAACATTAATACCAGCAATAACGCTACACATTATTCCGACCAGAAAGAAATGGACGCGTACCGGCACACAGGCAAGCTTCTGCACATAGTAAGAATTCTGATTAATTACACAAAACTATACTCTGTACAACTTCCTTTCAGGGGTATAACAATCCATCACTCTTATATGTATAAGCATTAATCACATAATAAAACCAGCTCTTCAGGTTATTAGATATTCTGATACCCAAATACGATACAGTTCTTGTAAATGTTAGGCGGTAAAATGTATTCTCGAATTTAATATCTTATAGACGTATCTCTTAATTAATAGTTAATGAAAGAGAAAAGAACTGAAGTTAGTAAATTTATTAAATAAATGGTTATTTTTAAAATGATTGTGTGGTAAAATAAAAAATCCTTTTTACAAATTAAAAAAAAAATATATTGTTTTTATCCTGTTGTTCTGCAGCCAATATCAGGTGTACGCTGCATAATTGTCGAAGTTCGGCATCACACAATTAGACACACACACAAATGCAGACATAAACTAGATACAAACAAGTAAAAACACTCAATCACAGTCAAATGTACACACACAATAAGACACACATAGCCAAACAATTTGGGCACATAAAAATCGACAAACCAATGGGCACACACAATTAGACACCAAAATTAAACAAACACAATTAGACACCAACATTAAACAAACACAATTAGATATAAATATATTTCATACACACAATTATACAAATAAAATTAGATACAAACAATTGGACAAATACAATAAGACACATTCATAATTAAACATACACAATTTGGCACAAACATAAAGACACAAATATATTTCATACATGCAAATATACAAGTAAAATAGAATACACAGTTACTTGAGCTGCTTGTAATTCTGAAATGTATTTTGATTTGTGTGCCTCTCCACTCTATAAAATTAGCCATTCTAATTTACGAGAAATTAAGTAGAAATAGAGAACTGTTAAAAATATAAGCATGGAAGCAAATTTTTGAAATATGAAAGTTTGGAAATTGGTCTTGTAAATTGTACTTATAATGTATATAAATATATTTCTTATATACTACCTAGTTATTTCCAATGCAGATAATTTTTTATATTAATTCTCATGGGAGTGGAAAATTGTACTACTCCTTATGGGGGGGGGCTTGTAAAAAACTATTACTTTTGCCCCAATCACAGTATTGAAACCTTCTTTGTAGAGTTAATTATATGTTATTTTGTGTCCAAAAAACAGTCAAATACTTTATTTTACTTATTATGGATGGGGAAAATTTCAAACTTCCATGCGTTTATTGTGTCTTTCTTGCAGGTTTATATGAACATAAATCTACATACACCAGAAAAAACTATATTCTTTCCGTCGAAAAACACTTATATTCTCAATTGAATGAATAAAATCTAAAATGTAATTTGTTTTAGAAAAATATTTTAATTTTTTTTTTCAGATTTGTCTCTTTGGGAATGTAGGTTGTTTCGACTGGACGTTCTTTATCGATTGAGATATAAGACAGCCGGATTCATTATATTAAACTAAATACACAAAATGAAGAAAATATTTACAAATTAGAAATTAAAAAATTATATTCTTCCCTATCAGTAAGTCAAAAATTTGAACATGAAGAGTTTATATAAATTATTCTGTGTACTTTATTTGTATAAGAAAATAATTCAAATACTTTTAGAAGAAGTTATGAAAGAATGAATAAAGCGTAGAATTTTAATGATAATTTAGAATACAGTTCTCAGTTTTCAGTAAACTAAGAAAAGTACTGCTATTAATTTTACGTTAAAACGGCTCAATTTTGCTTTGAAATGTCACTAATATTGCTCTATTAGTCAAACGGATGCTCCTTTAAATCTGAAAGTCAGTTAAACAAGCTTTGTGTGGCTTAAGTTAATTTGAAAAAAACGCAATAATCTGCATTGTAAAATATACCGTTTTGAAAGTTTTAGTTATTTACATTGTGAAATATTCTTTGTCTATGTGTGGTTTGTATTGCATATAAAAGAAAAAGATGGCTGAAACGAAGTCAGAGAAAGACACGTGTCTGAACTACATTATTCAGCCATTTGCCAGGCATTTCTTTGGTTCCATTTTATCCGTGCAACTGCTAACAGCAAAAGACTGGCACGTCTTCTTCCTTTTAAAAACTTTATGAACAGCTGACAAGATATCTGCCTTTTAGTATGCATTCGAACAACCATAAAGTAAGATAATTTGACGTTCCTTGGAAACAATTTAACAAATTGTTGCAGCCATTATTTGAAATCCGCACTTTACACATAGTAGGTAGTAACAAATCTGCCTGTATCCGGTCTCGTTAGCAATTGTTCATTTGGAGGTCACGAGTGTGGAACAGTGACAATTAAATGTTAATTAGTTGTAGTTCCTTTGCAACAGGCTTCAAATATATAAAAAAGTCAATAATTGGTACAACTGTGAACATGTTTCGGTCGCAGTGTTTAGATGTAAGTGGTGTGAGAGAAAGGAAAGGCAAGCTTTGAAGTTCGTGATAAAAGCCTTGGAGAATATGGCATTTTTTCAGCTGGTAATAGGCGACTTTGCAAACGAGAATATCGCTTACATCTACAGTGCAGATCAGTTGAAGAATAATGAATTTCTTTCACAAAAATTGGTAATTTTGCTTACTTCATTAATTTCTAACTAACTATTTAAAAATCAAATTGGTCAAATAGCTCCTTTTAATACTAAAAAAGCACTTTCATAGTTTGAAACTCATTTGAGTATTAGAATCTTTCGGTGCCGTCGATTTATAACGTGTTAACATTTATTTAATTTTCTATACATTGTCAAGCGTAAGTAATTAATTTTTGTTGGAAAACCTTCTTAATATTCAACATTCTGAATTTTTTTTCTCTATCATTAGTTCCATTACGAAACTCCGTGCTTTAGTCTTACATTTTGCAAGGCAGGTGCAGATATTTGCTTACTAAGTAACTGAAAAATTAATTTAACAACTTTCAATATAATCGTATATGTCATTTCTAATATTCTGAATTTCCCACAGTATTTCTGAACATTTATCGCGGTTTTAGCACGTTTCACGAGATGTTTCATGAGTTCTCGATATTATCAACAGATAGCAAAATTAGAGAGTAATATCAACTCTTTCTACTAGGTGTCACCAGAGTGTAGGGATAACTGAACTGGACACTTGGGAACTTAATCCGAATTATGCAAGACGTCCTAGACAAACGGATTGAGTGAAATGAAAGCATTTGGGGCGGGGGAGCGGTGAATAGATGGAAACGTAGATATTTATTTTCTGGTTATATTCAAGGACTAAAAACCTGGTTTAATTAAAAAGAAAATGTTAAGATATCGTCTCATTTCTACACTATAAAACAGTCCGCCTGATTTTCTGCTAGTCTTGGTTACAGCTTGGGTTATTAGAGTGTTGGTACTCCCTAAGCTATTATTAATTACATTGTTTAATATATTAGTTTTATGTGAAACCTTTTTATAAGCAAATCATTTTATGTGATACCTTTTTGTAGGCAAAGAATTAATTGTGATTTCCTCACAAATTTCTTCCTTCTAACATAAGTTTGGCCCTTAATAAAAGGCAGCACTATATGGAAGTATGGCTGGATAAAATACTATGTATCAACAAACAGTATTTTTCTTGAAGTACAATAAGGGGAATGGATTAATTGAAAAGGTAGGCCGGCTATATTAATAGGAAAATATAAAAAATATAAATTTTTAGGAATGCTGTATATTGACTGAAAGCCCCTGTGTTTTACTCAGGCCAAGTTAGGGCGGCAATAAACATTAGAAGTGCTTTAACTGTGGGAGTTATATTTGGCAGCTGGGAAGATGGGAGATTTGGAACAAAATCGAAATTTTGTGAGCACTATCACTAAATAGACAAAGCCAATCAAAGAAATAAAATGAGAACATGTTTACGTCTGTGCTATAACGTGCCCCAAAAATAAAAATTTTGTCAGGGGAAATCTGTTCGGAAATATCGCAAACCCTAACATAATGACACAATATAAGAAATGATTCTATAATTATTAAAGTTAAATTTGCCATGTTTTGTTAACTGTCGTTTATTACGTCAGAGTGCTCACAATTCCTCGCCTGTTCTCGTCATGTAGAAAGAGGCAAAATATAATAGCGCTTTCATAAAAAAAATCCAAATAATTATTTCTAACAGACAAAAATCACAACATTTGTACAGTTTACCTTTTCTATACAACCGATTCAGATACATTTTTGTTGGGAGACAGCAACAGAGATAGGTACAAATTTTTTTCAGTTATTAGGTCAGTTAAATTTTAAGATTAAATACATGCAGGTATCAAATATTATTTTGAATTCCTAACTTAATAAACAATTAGGTCATATTTTTTATATGAAATGTTAATTGAATGTAAGAAACTGGTGTGTCAAAGGAGACCAACCTAATAATGAGCTTCGTGGGGAGAATTTTGAATAAATCCTGAGTATGATAGCTGTAGATTGTTTCCTTCCTGGTTGGACTAGGGACATATCTGGACCGTTCGCGCGCGCGCGCGCGCGCGCGCGCGCGTGTGTGTATAAATATACATACACATATATATATTTATATATATATATAATGTTTGTCCATATTAGAATTAAGTTTCCCGAAAGCAGGCATCAATGTATTAGAAGTTTAACAGATTTCATTTTTGTACGACTCAGCATAACACAGTGGTTGCTACAGCTAGAACCCACTGTGCAACGCGTCAGTTTATTGCCCTGATCGGAATGTCTGATCAATCATTTAGAATCTATAAAACACAGTACACGCAGGTAAAGGTCCTCACTCGTTTTGCCCGCGTTACATACCCATTACTTGGAAGAAGAAATATTTAAATTACAGACTACACTACAGTGATAAAGTTTAACTAGTGAAATGTTTGCGAGGCACTACTGCTACGAAATACTGCAAGGTAATCGTGCTGACAACATTTTAAACTACTAAATTATTCCCCTCCCGAGTCGAGCAGTTTTCTAAACTAATTTCGCATATATAAATTCCAAATTTACGTGTCCTGTTTACTCCGAGAAGAGAGACAAGTAATTTACTAATTGATAACAAATTGCCTGCTTTCCAAATTCATGTACTTATCGTTGGAGGTAGTTAGTTATATTTCTTTTATTTCCCTTTTTATATTATTACCCATATACAGTTTACCCTTATTAAAGTAATTTTTACTTTATTGGATTGCTTTATAAATTATCCTAAACGTGTCCGTGTATTTAACCTGTAACAAGTGCAAGAGGCAAGGTTGGTTCATTGTTTATTGTCCATTGTTGGACTGGTGGCAGCAAAACGACTAGACCAATCACGACGGTGATAA
>Ga0268261_10000474_pt1 | contig 25184 bp, 8 predicted proteins | sample TergutNc150P1_FD_190353 | JGI IMG/M metagenome (GOLD analysis project Ga0268261, IMG submission 190353) | Nasutitermes corniger P1 segment gut microbial community from laboratory colony in Florida, USA - Nc150 P1 (SPAdes) (version 2) | ecosystem: Host-associated > Arthropoda: Insects > Digestive...
CCTACCGACTGTGCTGCGTCGTTGTGTGTGATCTAGAAACATCAAGAATGGGTGCTCCATATATATATGACATTAGTCGCCTAAAGGTTAATAATTTAACCCTTATCCTGCTAACGTGGAGAAAATGGTAAGCTCCTAATAATGCCAGCAAATAGCAGGCGGGATTTAATTCAGGGTTTTAAGGGTTAATATTATTTCAATATACAGTGTGTTATGACCTTGGATATCTATATTCTTATAAGAATTTTTATTTATAATTTTAAATAAAGAGAAGCTTAAGTTTTTATTTATGGACCACTTTAACCAAACTGGACTACCACTATACTTGACTGTCTAAGAACTCCTCTGCCTCAAACATTTTCCAATTGAAAAACATGCTTAAGATAGTCACAACCAAAACATGTGGGAGATAAACAAGATGAATGACATAACATGGTTTTATACTGTGATGATTGTTAGATAAATTGTGTCTAATAAGTACATGGTTAAAGATGAAACAACTTAGTAAGAAGCTATGGATGTATATTGTATTTGGAGTTATAATACAATAGAAGATTTGTGCATATAAAACTTCACAAATCAGTAAGTGTACAGCTGCTTTATATTACAGAAATGCCTTTGCCATAGAGACATTAAATACAAAACATTAGTGGCATCATTTTAATTTACAACGCTGTACATCTTATACAGTTGTATATGCCTAAGATGTTTTCATATATGTATCATGTATGCCACCCAGATAAATGTCAAATTGTTAACCAAAACATGATGGAGTTGTGAATAAGCAGGTATTGTTACACATTAGGAATTGTACTTTGATGGTGCATATTCTAACTGATAAATTCATTTTATTCTAAAATTTGATGTATTATACTTTCAGATTAATAAAATGCCCCAAGAACTTGTACTTAACAATTTAGTACTTACATAAACTTGCTGACGTGTGGCAGAATGTCCCGCAGGTAGAAGTCATTCCTCCTGTACATGTTTCTCATTTCCTCCACCATATCCAGAAAGTCCTTGTAGATCTCACTTACTTCAGTCACTGAAGCTGAAACTGTATGATCAACCATATTCACAAGCAGTGGGTAAACAGTGTTGCATTTGTATGCGAAGTCCTTCAGCAAGGCCTCAGAATAGCCAATGCTAATGCTCTGAACCACATGGGTAATATCAGAATATTCCTGCAGGAAACCAGTTTTCAGCTCAGTCAGTGCTCGTGGTTGCCATTTTATCCTTGACCACAGCTGGTGACTTGTGTTTAGTCGCAACATAATACCAATGTCCTCATATTCAGTCTCATAAAATACATGCTTAACTCCCATTGCAATCTCACGACAATGCGGAACTACTGCATACATCTTGTAACTCCGACTGTTTCCATAGCGTGCCTCCAGTTCTACCCTTGCTTCTGCCAAATGAACACTGGCTTCTACACTCAGAGGTTCCTTCTGGTTCATAAGAAGTTCAACCAAGGCACCATAACGACCACTGTTGCCAGTTTTCAGCAGTCCATGAAACTCAAGTTGATTTTCTGCTGTTCTCATGGCAAGCTTCATTTCAGGTTGTAGCATGTTCATTTTCCCCATAACTTCTATTCTGTGTTTCTGTCCCGTATATGAGTTCAAGTGCTCTGCAGATAGTCTGCCAATGCTTTCCTTTGTTGTTTGTGCTACCTCTACAGCAATTTTAAAATCTGTGGATGTAGGTATATGACATAATGAAAAGCCCACATTTATCCCTACAGCTGTATTTGTAGGATACTGGACATATGTTTCCATTATGATTAATTCCTCTGGTAAAGCAGAATATTCAACTTCAATCCTTAGAGTAAATGGTAAATGATCATACAGTAGTCTTCCATGCTTAATGATACGAATGACCAAATCATTCCTCATGAGTACATGCTGTAATATAATTTCCAGACCTGTTGAGTAATGCCTAAATGCAATTCCAATTCTCTTGTTCCTATCTTCAAGAGCATCCCATAGAAATTCTGTTCCTATGTCTATATATTTAACGGTATTATCCATAAACCTTGCACCTGTATAGCTTCCAAGTTCAAATGACCTGTGTGGAAGATCTATGCGACCCACAACAGAAAGAGCAGGATTATCAGAAGAATTAGTTACATTAAAAATGGTTTTAAAGCCAATAAATTGGCCTTTTTTCCACGAAAAACTACATGCATGTTCAATATGCACTGGTGATACATGATTGGTTAGATTGAACATCAAAACACGTGATGGGAGCTTCAAAATGGCTGACATTTCCCGTCTATCATCTGGGCCATATGACAGTGCAAAAATAATAGCAAACTGTAATTTGCTGACTGCATTGGATTCCCAAGACAATTCTGCATGTATCATGGTATCCTTTTCAATATCATAGGAACCCACAAAATGAGCTGACCTCCAGGGGCTCCTCATTTGGAGTCCAAGGAGTGTTACTTCATCACTATAAATACGGAAGCAAAGGAGTTCCTTAGAATTTTGAGTGATACTTGCATGAACAGATTTCATCAAATTAATCTCCATATATACCTCAGCATTGTTTAGAACTTCAAAGGGAGAGGTAAGCCGTGTTCTTAGAACATATGGTCCAAGCATGTCTCTCTTTGGACTCCCATAATTAGCCTCCAGTGCATATGTCTGTCCAATCAGCTTAAGAGTCACTGTGCCTTTGAAAACTGTTTCTTCTTTTGAACTTCCATCTAAAGTGATGGCTAGCTCTTCTTTATTCCAGTGTCCTCCTACAGCACTCTTAAATATTCCATGTTTCTCTTCAAACTTATTACTTAGCACCAAGGCAACATCTTCTAGAGCAGAGATAAATGGAATATGAAGTTGGCTGACAAGAGTTATATCATTATAACTTTTCGGCTGATAGTTAAACTCAAATCCAAAAGGCTTGGAATTTCCAGGATATTTGATAGTGGTGACGATCAACTTTTGTGAGGATGACAGACTCACATACATTTTCAGTCCACTTTGTTCATAACTGTAAAATGGAGTTGTGAGTTCCAAAACCAAAGTACATTGCAGATTTTTATCAATGTCAAGAAGATTATTTCCATCAGCGCCAGTATAGGAGAGTGAGTATCTGACCTCGACCTGCTTGCCATTCCATTCAACACCAATGTGAGTGTAGTTCAACATATTCTCAATGCCTAACAGATTTTTACCCTTGTGGCCTTTTATGTCCACCACATAATGACCAGTGCTGTCACCTAGTGGGATGTCTATTTCAACTTGCATACCAGGAATAGGAACATTTTCAATTTTTAATTCTCCACCCAACTTTCTGAGTTTGTACTGAACTCCAAAGCCAAATTGTTTCACATCTTTCAGGTTCATAAATGTTCCATGCAGTGAATATGTGTTGTTATACCCAAGATTTATGGAAATTTGAGGTCTCATACTGTTACTAAGCATGAATGGTATCACAATTGTAGCTCCATACCTCTCCCCATCTTTCCATGGAGGTAGAAATTCAATATATGTATCAATTCCAGTGGAAGAAAAGCATAATTTTGCAGAAAATTCTGATTGAAAATTTTCTGATGAGAATTGAGTAGACAAGCCCAAGTCATACCTTCCTTCATCACCTAGTCTGATGATGCCGTGTATACCTATAAACTGAACAAGAGGAAATTTTGGTGCTTTAAAATTAAAAAATGCCAAGCTTTCATTGTGATTTATGGTTCCTTCCAGCACAATATACTCTCCATATGACTCATCACCATGGCTACCATATAAGATAAGAGAACTGTTATCTGTATTCAGAATAACTCGAATAATCTCTTTTGGGAGAAAGGGAGTCATTATATTGAACTCAGTGTCCAGTGGCAGCTCTCGTTTATGCCTCAGCTTTAGGCTGTTTATAGTTTCTAAGAAATTTAGTGACATTTCAGCCTGAACTGTGTATCTGTTCATCACAATATAAGCATTGAGGCTAAGGATGGTCTCCAGTAAAGAATTTATCTCAGCCTTGATGGCTGTTCTCTCGTCAGTACTGTCAAGCTGAAATATTGCATGATAAGTATCCACTCCCGTGATCCACTTCAGGTCTACAGACATGTTCTTAATCTCACTCCTGACTTCAGTGGTCACATTCACTTTTCCACTTGAGATCAGTGGGGACTCAAGAGCAAGAGTTCCAAGAAAGCCATTTTCAAATGTAAAGTGATACAAAGCTTCATGCTCCATATCAAAAGCCGAAACTACCAGATATCCCTCATTTTCCTTTGCTTTCAGAGTAACAATGAATACATTCATTATGTCAAGATGTGCCATCTCCCAATTCCTTTTCATAAACATCAGTGCTCTTTGAGTACCGAGAATACTGCTGCTGCTGGTATCTGCTGTCACCTTCAAGATACTACCATTAATCTCATAAGACATCCAAATCTTATGAATGGTTTTACCCTCATATTCACACACAAAAATGTTCTGTGGATCATTCACATTGTAAGTAATTTTCACTGTATGATTTAGGTGGCCAAGTAATGGTTGAACATGAACAGTGACTTGTGCAATTGCAGTTTCTTCTGTGTTACTTAGCAAGATAACTACACCAGCAGAGCTGGTATTACATTTATATGAAACCAAACCATATAGTTTAGGGCTATGTGAACCTTCAATATCCAAAGTAAAATCTTTAATCTTAAGTAGAGCTGGACTGTTAACTTTAAAATTTGCAGCCAATGACGTCTTGTTAACTTTGTAACAACTTGTGAGTATGTCCTCATTGAAATATAGCTTAGTTTTCAGTTCAGATCTATCATATTGATACGAACCACCCAGATGTGTGGAGGACTCTAAGCCAGGTGTCTGTGTACTCCACTTTATAGCAATATCATTGCTTGAGAGTGCATATGAGCCTTCCATTTTATACATGGAACTAGTGGTTCTGATTTGGAGACTGGCATTCACTTTCCACATTGTTTTACAAGTCAAACCACCCTCCAACAAAGGGTGGTGGACACTAAGCTTCAAAAACATATCCTTCAAATCCAACATACCTTCAGCACTGAAAGCTTTTTCTGTGCTTTTTCCTACAAATGTAAGTTTAGTGTACATATTCCTTGGGTCATCAAATTTTACACTTACATTGAAATTTATTTTGTAATATGTTGGTATACTAATAATTAAGGAGTGCTGCATAAATCCCACTCCAGTAATGTGGTGTACATAAACAAAGTTATCACTACCCACTTCCAACATCCCAACAACTGCAAAGTGAGTATCCTCATTCTTAAGTAAACCTGATGCTACAATCTTCTCAAAACCTTCAAATGGTGTCTCCAGTTTAATAAACAGATTGCTTGGCAGAAGACTAGCAGAAATATTCACTACCTGGCTTGCAGTCCACTGCCCTACTGCAGATGTGGTCAGATTTGCAACATCGACAGATACAGTAAAGGACAAATGTTTCAACAGAGTAACAGATGGCACTTTCAATGTAGCTCCAATGGAATAAGCATATGTTTGAAAATGGTAAGAACAATCTAAGTACAACACTTCATTTGGACTTTGCAATTTGGCATAGGCTGATTTATGATCATATCTTATGTCAAATCTAATATCTTCAAATTCTATGTAGGGAGTCACTACAGTGAACTGACAATTAACTTGTCCAGGCTTGCGCTCATATTCCCCATGCAGGGTGTAAATCTCATCATTCCATATGAGCTTCAATGTAGCTGCCTGACCAAAATTAAGTAACCCATCAGCAGCTATTTCTCGGAAAAAACCGAATGGTGTTTTGATAAGTAATCTTCCTTCCATCCCTCCTGAAGATAAAGATCCATTGATAAGAAGATTCAAGGAAAGAAATCTAGCTTCCATATATGTCCGTTTAGTTGGATATTCAAAATCATAACCAGCCTTTGCAGTCACTTGATTGCCATTAAACTCAGAAAGAAAATCCATATCAAACTTTAGGTCTTTCATAAAATATTTTATCTGACCTTCCAGTTTTGTGACTTTAGTGCCCATCTGTAAAATCACAGAAACTGCCAAGGTTTCCTTGTTATCATATTTACCTAACAGAGTAAAAGGATCCGTCCATGGTGAGTGACAAAATATTATAAATTCAGGTTTACTCTCATTACTAAAATCAGCAGTTCCATTTAAAAGAAATCTTTTCTCATCCCAGTCAACAGAAACAAGTACTGCCAGAATGTACTCTCTTAACAAGAAGAATTCAAATTTTACTGTCTGTAAACCACTGAAAGGGGTGTTAATATTAGCTTTCAAAGTGTCAGGTGCATATTCAAAATTAAGTGCTAAATGTTCTGTAGAATTCCATGAGCAATGTACATTGCCTGCAAATCCAGATGTCATATCAAGGTTGGCTGTACCATACCAGCTTGGAAGATATTCAACTGGCAGAGACATATTGCCTTCTAAACCAACATTGTTTCTGATCTTCCATACAGAAAATGAGACTTCACCACTCCTATCCTCTTTCTGCAGCAGTATTTTAAATCCCTTATGTGTTGTATTCATGTTATATTGGTTACTTGCATGAAGGAAAGAATAATGTCTAATAGGAGTCTTTACAGTAAAGGACACTGATGGAAGATAAAATTTATGCAATGTCAAGTTTGAGCTTAGGCTATATAAATAATGACTGACTAGGTACTCAAAATCCAGTGCTTTATATTCAGTAGCTGCATCATAACTAAGGACGAAATGGGCTTTACCACATTTTGCGGTGAATTTAGATTTGTATGGCTTGAAATTTAATGAGGTAAGTATCTCTGTCCCAGCTAAATTTATTTCAGATGTTAATTCTATACCACTATCATTCATTACTTGATAAGTAAGGTGAATTCTGTAATTATTAAAAAAACCAAAATAATCAGCACTTAAAATATTAATTTCTGTAGCATTACCAAAATCCACATTGAAATTTAGATTGCAGATGGGTACATTATGCAGCATTAGAAAAAGCCCACCATTTAAGCTCATAATGCTTCTGACATTCCACTGTAACTCGTAAGTGGAAGTGTACGGATACAATTGATTTACGTGCATGGGTTTAATGTATGACACCCGAGCCTGAACATTTTTCAGACTACTAATGTTTAGAATAGCATCAATCACAAAATTCAATTCATAGCCATGGCTGACTATAATTTTAGCTGTCTTTAAGGCATCTTCAAGCCTCCACATAATCCTGTGATCTGTTATTTGACCACTTCTCTTCAAAGATCCTGACAGCTCTCCCCGTAAGAAATCAAAATCAGTGGTACCAGATATGTTAGCACTCATGTTTCCTATGTTCAGCTTTCCTCCAAGAGCTACAGACTCTGTGATATTATAGAAAAAATTAGCATTTATCTCCTCTAAAGCTTGCAGAGAGCTAGATACATCTAACTTTGCTTCAAATGCATTCCCTTCAGAAAATAATTCTCCACAGATTTCGAACTGATGACTATTAGCAGTTACATTCAAGTCTACTGTCTGCTTTGTTTCAGTCTTCATGTACTGAGTATGAAGGTCAAACTTCTTGAACGTACTAAAAGGTGTCACAATATGTAAATTCAATATATCAGTACTGTCTCCATGCTCCACACTTGTCCTGAAATCAATCACATCGTTATTCCTACCAAAACAGAGTTTTGCAGACTTATTTATGTGTCTGACATCAAAATGGGCAGCAACTGTGTGATTCTCATATCCTTTAAATGGTGTGATAAGTTCAGTATTTACAAAATCATATCCTTGTTTCCACTGGAAAGAGAACTTCTCATAACCAACAATTGGTGATGTGAAAATTGCACTCAAAGTGCCATTGGCTTTATTAATTCTTAAATCACCAATATACTGATCCAAGCTGTCTGCTGTTTTCAAATCAATATTAAATTTGGCCAATTTTTCTCCTGGAGAAAAGTAAATTGATGAAAAATGTTTTCCATGTTCAGTAGTTAACATAAGATCATATGTAAAACCCCAGAATTTTGCATTAAAGTCACTTCTGAAATCAATAGCAGTTGATGCATTTTTCATGACTACGACTTGTATCTTAGGAGGAGGAAATACTGGGATAAAATACAACTTACAGCTGAGATTATTAGAATTGTTTGGTAGAAGAGGAGAACTGATTTCAAACTGGGCATTAATTTCCTTGCTCCAACCAATAAAAATATGTGAAGATGCTTTCAAAATATGTTGGGAATTTCTGAATACGGATACAGACAGTGAAGATTCTTTGCCATCCACTGACACTCCACTCAAGTCCAAAGTAATAATTAGTTCATGCACTGACTCATATGGTGTGCTGATATTAATAACTGCAATGCTGTTTTCGAACTTAAATGATGAATCCAATATTGCCCATTGTCCATTCCTCACAACTGTTAAATTGGCGGATCTGCCATTGTCTCCAGTTTGATATGTAATGTACAACAATATATCTTCAGCATGTTTGAAAGGTGTTTCAAATCTTATTTGAGTCCCATCATCAGTAAAGTTAACATGGCCTCCAAAATTATTTTTCATTCCATTCCTTTCCACTAGGAGGTCCACGTTATAGTCCCGCATTAAGTCATAGTTTGCAACAAACAACAGAGACTTAAATTCTGGTAATGGAGTAGACATTCGAAATTCGGCGTGTCCAGTCATAGAATCAGCTTTTCCCAACATGTATAACTCATATATGTTGATGGGGTCCAGAGCAAGGGTCAGTTCTGCAGTTTTCTCATTATGTAAGAAGTTGTACTGACCGTGTAAAGTGAGTCTCTCTATGCCTGGCAGAGTTGTAAGAAGCTCTACTTGAATTTCAGAAGCCAATACACCAAACACAATTGTACTTAATAACTTGAATGAATGTTTACCAACCTTCACTTTCAAATTTGTCTGCTTCTTCTCTTCTTCAATTCTGAATGATCCGAACAAACTTACATCTGTAAACCCATTGATGGGAGTAATAATTTCACCAAATAAACTACTTCTTTCTAATATTATCTGCATGCTCATAAATTTATCTCCATTAATATTTACTTGAAAATGTAATGAAGTGGGAAACATCCTCAGATCATACTCTCCCTTAATCTCAACATGTGGTGTCATCAGAAATGGTGACACAATTTTTGCTGAAATAAAGCTGTTCATTTCTTGTAAGTTCAAATGTACATTTAATTCACTCTTGCCAGCTGGTACAGCCAAGTAACCATACACCTTTATTGTAACATTTGAGTTTACATCCTCGTCACCACTCCAAACATAACCAATTCTGGACTCAATATTTTCATAACCTTTCAGTGGTGTTACTATTACAAGTCGTGCTTCAGTATCCAGCGTGAACGTTCCAGTCACCATATAATCCTCATTTTCTTTTGAGAATGTCAGTGTTATACTCTTCTGTTGCTCATTAGTTGCAGAAGATACTACATTACACTTCAACTGCTTATAGCCATTCTCAGGAGTTTTGACAACTACTCCTGCTCTCAATGAGCCATCCTCAGTAATAAGCAATGTTCCTGCCATTTCCACTGCCAATTGGTTACGGGATATAGCTATGCTGACTGTCCTCTCCAAAGTGTTGGGTGTATAACCATATCTCAGTAAAAGTGACAGTTCCTTAAAATTGTCAAAGGGAAGTTCCATCCTCACCTTGCCATTACCTTCTTCAGAATTAAATGAATATTCACTCTGTATTATAAATTTCAAGGAACTTTTAATCAACTGAAGATCTATGTTCATTTCACTTCCTCTTGTACTGCAGGAATAATGAGCTAGCAACGTCTCATATCCTTTAAATGGAGTCTTCAAATTGATTTCTGCCATTACTGGATTTAAGAATGAATCATTATCAAACTGCAGTTTACCTAGAATTTCAACCTTTTTGCCATTACTATCACAAGCCAACTCAATTGCATGGTCATTTGAATTGGAAACATCATAGCTGCCATAGACAGAGATACTGTGAAAGCCATAGATGTGACTGGTCAAGGTTATGCTGAAGTTTGAGGAATGTATATCTGTGCTCAACAAACCAGACACTGTAATATCTTCTAGGTTTTTTGATAAGGTCATAACTGCCAGTTTGGCTGGTTTTGCCATATTTACTTCACCAGACAATGACAAATTTTCCCAGTTCTGAAATGGTGTTTGAACAACAAGTGAACCTTTACATGAATTCTCTACCAACATCAAAGACAATCCAAAACCCATTTTCTTATCTCTGTATGTTCCCAGGGCATGAGCCGTTATCTCTGGATCAATCAAGTTATAACCAAAACTTCCACCAGCAAAGTCACCATCTAGGTCAGAATGTCGAACAAAAAATTCTCCTGATACTTTCACCAAGTCAGAGTAAAATTTCAAGTTACACTCAATGCTTACTTTCTTATTGCCCCATTTTGTTAGTATCTTCCCCAACCAATTTCCTTCTTCAAAATTGTAAGAAGCATTTAAAATAACTGGTTCACAGAAAGAAGAGGTTATCTCCATATTTAATCTACTCTCCCCAAACTGATATTGAAGGTCTGTCTCAAACCTTATCTCCTGCGAATGCTTGAACCGAATAACAAGGCTTGGTCTAATGTTAGAGTCGTCAATTGGAAGCTTGTATAGAATTGTGATAGGATCTGTCCAAGGTACAATAACAACAGCTCTAGCTTCCCTGATGACAAATGATTGAGGGTCTCTGACAAGAGTAAATAAACCACTTCCCTGTTGACCACACAGGTTAGCTACAATTTCATGTTCTAACCTTACTCCATCCACAAAAGTCTGTTTGTTTTCAATTGAGCCTGTGTTTCTTGGTGTTGTAAAGTTTAATCTGTTTTTCCAGTTCAGTGAATCACTGATGATGAGAGTATTTGTCAGTCTTATGTCTCCAGGCAAGTGAAGGCTGGTTTGAATTGTTCCACTGTAACTTGTATGATCAAATGCCAACTTCACATTTTTCATAAGAAGTGAACTATTTGCAGTCATGTCAAAATGAAGAGATAAAATGTTTTCAGCACTTTCATAACTGCCAGCAGCTATGATATTTATGTTATTATTATTCCACTTCCCTCCACAGTTGAACTGTAAGCTTCCTGGTAAAAGACGATTTCCTATATTTACATTCATATTCTGATTTGGCATCTGTACTCCTGCAGATAGTTCCATATTTGAAAATGAATGGACTTCACCTACTAAATACAAAAACAAGAGTTTTTCTTCTGCCAGACTTACTAAGAATGTTTCATTGAGCTTTCCACTTGTCAGCTGATGGAATACAACTATCTTGAATTCATCAGTGAATGGTGTTTTTAATTGAAATACACCACCAAGGGAAGAATTTGATTTCAATCCTGAAATATCAAACATGGCTACATATTCTCTGAAAGCTGCATTAGCTTCCATTCTTACATAAGTTGTGCCATTTCCATCCTGGAAATCAGTAAAATTGTACTCTGCAGAAGTAATTTCATAACCACTGAATGGAGTGGCAATCCGAAAACCTCCAGCAGCTCCATCACTTTTCTTTACGACAAATTCAGCAACAATCTTATTTTCCAATGACCAATCAATCTCTAAACTGCCAGCAGTTTCTGTTAAACTGTCTGTAAATGTCAATGTACAGTTCACAGATTCTAAATATTGAATAGGAGTATTAAACTGTACATCTCCTAACAAACTTGATTTGTCAGATTTCCAGTTTGCCTCAACAGTTGACTGTTTGTTATTGTAGTTGAGAAGAGCAAATGTTTGGATAGTCAGCTGGTTATCTGTGCATGATTTGAACTCAAGTTCAAAAGAAACATGTGCAATTGCAGGAACAGTACTCTCTAGATGAGCTTCCACTTTCCAGCCCCACAAGTTTGAAATGGTACTGGGCCTCCTTACACTTGCTGTAAGATTTAGCTTTTCTTCCTGCCAGGAGGTCTGTACCTGTTATCACAAATTAAAACAATAGTTGCCATACAGCTGAATGTACATTATTTTCTATATTACAAAGGACATAATAACAAGGACTGCTAGGAACTAGTGAATTCTGGTAGGTTACCAGTTAAAATGTTTGGTCTTTTTCAGTCAAGGATAAACCAAGGTCTGGATTGTAAATGTTTTATGTTTTAGATATGTATTCTTTTATGCCTGATGGTGGTCTGTGAGAAGGACTGAAAACACGTAGCGTTATTGATACAACAAATAAAAAATTATGTTCGACTGCAGTACATCTAGTAATAATGAAATGAAAGTATTTCTCCCACTGGCATCAGAGTAACTGATACTGAATTCAATAATATATACTTTCCATCCAACAGAAATCCGTATTGTTAACGGTTAACACTGCATTTATTCTTTATATAAAATTGGAAATAACATACATTTATCTAATACACTAGCAGCAGAAAATGGAAGTTTATTACCACAACACCAATCTGCCTTTGGAGATAATCTTTAGCTAGTTTCAGTCTCTTTCCATTTTTACAATCCCCTCCTGTAATATTTATCCCAGTAGAATTCTATTGGGTTCTGATTTTGATTTATCAAATTTAAGATCATGAGCTTCATGGACCTTGTCTAGTGTCTAGCATTTCAAAAGTAATATAAATAAAAAAACATTTGACAATGGAGAAAGTCCATGAAGCTACTCATCTTAAATCCATCCTAATGCCATCTGCACATTCCATTTTCTGGTCATCCTTTTGTTTGTGTTCCAAAAAATTTCCTTACCAAAATTCTGAATTCATTCCTTGCCTTTTCTATCCTATTTATATATTCAGCTCATTGCAGCCTCCTTATTTTGCTATCCTAACAATATTATGGCACTTGTTCATTATTTAATATCCTCAACTGCCGACTTACTTCATCCCTCTTTGGTTCAAGTATTTGTCCAAACACTTATCATAATGTCCTTCCATCTGCCTACTCCAAACATGAGTTATACATACCACTAAGACACCATCATTCTCAAGCAGACTGTAGGTGCCGACCAAACTTAGGGACCTCATCCAAGGAAAGGGAGTATGGAGTTTTGCTGTGATGTCAGCGTATGCTTCATCTAGATTCCACTCCAGCTGCATGGTGACCTTGCGATGTTCTTCCCATTCTATGAAACCCGTTACTCCAGTGGCTCTGCGCATCAAAATTATCACGTTTAATTGTATTCAAGCAAAGCCAGTTCACTAAGAAATTTTAAAATTTCATCCTTGTGAAAACATTCTTTAATAAACTGAGCTGTACCTCATTCAAAATACAGGAGACTGTCTTCCACAAGGTTGCACTGCTCTACATACCCATAAAGTGCAATGTATATTGAAATCTCTTACGTGTGTCACAGAATAAGACCAAGTGTGTGTGTGTGTATGTAAGCATGAGGTTCTGCATGCACACGTATATTCACACCAGCACAGAAAAATGCATGAAATTTAAAATATTTTGCAGTCACTGATTTGGAAAATTTTCTATCCTTCTTTATGAAAGCAAAAAAGGCTTTTAAGAGCAATTATGGGTATGTTACTCTTGACTTCTTCCAAATGAAACAATTTTCATGAAAGTTTATCCTAAAATCACATCATTGGGAGGTTATTCTTTGATTATTTGTTCTAATATTGCACATAAAAGGTATCACCTTCTGTATTGTTTGAATATTTGGGTACCAACTAATATAGTGATTCAAAATAGTGTATTAAGTTAAAACTTCAAAACAATATATAAAATTCTGTGAGGGTAACCATAAAGTAAATAACGAAAAAAAAAAAAAAATAATAAAAGAAAGCTAGCACAGAAGCAGTAAAATCATACACTCTATTTGTTTGTTTGTTTTACAGCAGTAATTTACAGTAAAGCATGTACTACATAACTGGTAAACCAATGCAATACCAATTTAGTATTACACATTATCTGTGCAACTTTATTACACATATAATACTTAGTACTAATTGCTGCACAATGTTTTTATGTATAAGTTACTGCTGTGACATGTTTTGGCTGCAGTTCTTGGCCACCTGCAGTGAGCTCTTAGTTATTTCGATGTGTGCAGCTTGTGTGTCAACTTATTTGGTAGCAGTTTACATATATGATTAAAATATTAAAACCCTTAAAATCAATTTTTCAATACAAAATTAGTTTGTACAATATAAAATTATACTAAGTAGATACTGATGTAATTTTTTGTGTCCAAACATCTGTTTTTACCCTTTCTTCAAATGAAATTGTCTGGAAGTCCAATTTCAGATATGTGTTCTGGATAAAGTTTATTATTTCATATATTCATAATATAATATCCACAAACTACTGGAAATTCATTATATGTCAAGGATGCTTACACTGTAACAACCTCTCCTTTAAGGTAGCGGCCTGGAATCTCCAGGAGAACTTCCTTTTTGTTTCCCACTGCTTCAGCCACCAAAGAAATCTTTTTGTTTGGGTTTTCATCTTTATCCCAGAACAACTCAAAGTGCAGCCCATGGTTCTCATCATCACAGGTAACCTAAAAGAGTAACTGCATTCGTGGAAAAATGTCTAGTCCTATGGACATTTATACATCAGAAGTTATTTTAAAAATATATACTAACAAATTCAAAATTTGCAGTCTGCTTCCTTCAGAGAAGCCAATAATTCACACAGAAAATTAGTATGAAGAGAATGTAATAATGGTTGTTTTGTATAAATATAGAAATTGGAAGCACAATTTTAATTTCAGATACTAACACACAGAACTAAATGCTGTTATTCTTATGATATTCAGATTATTTCATTATTCAATTTTAACGTCAGTTCTAGGAACTCCTCGCAAATTTTTATACACATAATCCATACCAGATACATTGTGAAAACATTAATTTTAACTTGGTATTTAACACCAATTTAATGCACAATATTTTTATTTGTTAGTTTTTTCTCTGACATGTTTTGGCCTGAACTGTTGGGCTTGTTCAGGGAACTCATTAGTTTTTTTTATGTCTGCAGCTTTTGCGTTCACTTGTGTGGCAGAAATTCTACATGTATGATTAAAAAGACCATTAAGATTAAAATATAAATATTCTTAAAATCAGCCAAATGCAAAGCAAAATTATAAAATTATTTTAATTGGATACTGTAATGTTTCTGAGTCCAAACACCTGTGTAGTCTTTCACAAAGAACAAATAACAACTTGTTGCACTCTATTATTTATTTGTTAGTTACTTCTCCAACATGTTTCGGCCTGACTTACTATGTCATCTTCAGGGAGACTTCTATAGTGTGTGTGCAGTGTTTATTTCAACTTAACAAATAGAGTTTTCACATATGATTAAAATCGGTGTTGTAGTACATTATGGTTAAAGTACAATAAAGTTACAGTAAGTACAGTATACAGTACATTATAAGATTATACAATTTATATGTTGTGTCCAGAAATCTGATTTTAACCACAGTCTACTATAACACCGATTTTAATCATATGCAAAAACTCTTAATAGTTAAATTAAAACAAACACTGCACACATTATAGAAATCTCCCTGAAGATGGCCCACTAAGTCAGACCGAAACATGTTGGAGAACTAACCAACAAATAAATAATACAATGCAACAAGTTGGTATTGATTCATTGTGAGTATAACAGAGTTGCATGGAAAATGTATAATGTTAAATCTGTGTAGCCTTTCTTCAAGTGGAAATATGTCCCAGGTACAGGTACTTTGTGTTCAAGTTGTGAATGAATATGTTGTACTTGAGTTTTTTTGTTTAATCTATCATACTGAGCTACATTCATAGATTATAGTTTATATTTGATAGATGTTTGGGTACAGTTACATAATGTATTCCAAAGTTCTGTACATTCTAAGTGGGTTTTATTTAATTTCTCATTTAATTTTGTTTTTGCATGTAAAACAAAACAAAAAAACTTGAGTTACTGGTTTAATCTCTACTTGATGGCTAACTTCCTAATATTACAACTTTGTTTGTTACTGCCATTTACTTTGATTTTTATGTATTTAGTTGTTAGTTGATGGTTTTTGCATAGTTTGTAAAACCAAACAGTTTTATTAGTATTTAATAACTTCTCTTTGATGTTCTTAAAGTTGTAGGAAATTTGTGCCTGTTGGGCAATTGCAAATTGAATATTTTACAGTTTCTGTGCAACTATATTATGTACATAATACTTAACACCAACTTGAAATCGAGATACCTGAAAATGGGACCTATTCCACTTGAAGAAAGGCTACACATATGTTTGGACACAGAAAAATTGCAAAAATATATAATTAAAATAATTCATAATTTATATTGCATTTACCTGATTTTAAGGATTTTAATATTAATTATATTTTTAATCATTCATATAAAACTTCTGCTACACAAGTGAACACATAAGCTGCAGATGTTGAAAAAAACTAATGAGCTCCCTGAAGATGGCCAACAGCAAAGGCTGAAATATGTCAGAGTAATAATTAACAAATAACAACATTATATAACAAGTTGGTGTTAAATATTATGTATATAATATAGTTGGATGTAAAGTGTATAATATTAAATTAATTATATGATTGAACCCCAATAATGTTTTTAGAAAAGTATTAGTGTGAGAAATTCTGTTATGTGGGTCCACTGTCACCATGGGGTGGACACACTCAGGTTGCAGATGGAGAAAATGGCCTACAGATACGAGAGTTTTTATGAATATACTGGAATAAGGTGCTGTAGACAGATAGCAATGTTGGTCCACCAGCATTAATGTTGCCTTATCAAGAAGGATTTTTGTCTATCATATTAGTTCATTACTTACTTGCTTACTTACTCAAGGTTGGGTTGTTATAAAAAAAATCACGGTATAATTTGTGTAATGAAAATACAGCAGACTCCAAAATATTCAAGTAAAGTGGTTGTTAGTACATGTCATACATACAAATTAAAAGTTCACTGCAACACTAAAATCATAACATGTAGGCACTGTGTCTCACCAGCCATGTTTAGTAGTAATGATATTAATGTAAATATTAATAGCATTAAATGGATGGGCAGTTTAATTTAAAAACCAAAATATACTCTGATTCTGGTTAAATGCAAATAGAGCTGTTACATACTTTCTTACAAATATATAGTAATTTGCCAAACAAACAATAACAGCAATTCAAACACACAAATATGTCACAGAACTTCAAATGATTAATCAACAAACTCATGCCAGTTATTTTACCTTTGCTGCCAAGGTGAGTCGTTTTCGTAGTTTCAGGTCAACAGCCAACCCCTTTTCAATTGAAGTGCTCAGGAGAACCAAGCTTCCACTGTATGTTGACTCAGCAAACTGCACTGTACCTTCTAAGAAATGAAAGCTGGAAACACATGCTAATATTGCAACTGCATGGCTACATATAATAACACTGACAAAATACTGTCAGATGTTTAAAATGTCATATAGAAAAGAAACTTATCACAAGCATGCAACTTAACACATAAAACTTATTCTGTACCAGTAGTAACACAGACAATTGGTATGTGTTCTTACACAGATGCAGAAGTACAGTTGAGACTCCTGAGATCATAGGAAGAGATGAGGATAAAAAAGGAGAGAAAAGGAGACATGAACAAATGTAAGGCTTTCTTTGTCCACACCATTAAGACCTATAGGCTAGGGGCGGGGGCTAGAAGTATAGCCCCAATTCTTAATGTCAGCACTAGATGGAGATGAGTGGTTGACTACTTCACGCTTTGGCCACTTTACCCTGGAAAAAACCCCAGTACCCATTAAATAGGAGGCTGGGTAGGCCCCAGAGCTAGTCTGGATATTAAGACCATCCAGCCCATAGCCTAGCCACTATATCGATTATGCTACTCCAGCTCCTAAGACAAATTACATGCTTCAATGAATTAAAAGGAAATGAAATCAGGGAATGCCTACTACCATTTGTTACAGAATGTTTACATACAAGAAAAACAAAAATAACTTTTCAATCAGTAAAATATCACCACCATGTATAATTTTCTAGACCAGAACACATACTGCAGTGATCTCTGCAAAAGGCTTCTTTTCATGCATTTCATATGTCCTCAGGCATTTCCATTTGGTTGCATATGAAAAGCTTCCCTCATCCTTCTTTTATTAGTTCCTAAGTCAGTACATGGAGAGACTGTATGCTTTAGGTATAATCAAGATAAACTTGTTGCACAAGTGGAGAAATCTTTGCAAATTTGGTCACAATGGAACTATGGAAGAGAAACAGTGGGAATCATTGGCAGCCAGAGCACGTAGGTACATTAGAAATTTTCTGCCACCAGAGGGAAATTAAACTCTTGGAATATTGTGTTCATCACATTTTGTAAAAATTATTTGTGAAGATATATTTATTAAAACATAATTGTGCTATAGTAAAATGTATTTTGTTGAGAAAGATTTTGTACTAATATTCTAACCTCAAGACCCTGTGGCCATGTGATTACATTCTAATGTAAGTGCAGACGGGGGCAGAGACAGGTATAAATTATGAAGGAGTATAATGGCCCAAACAAAAGTGCCCCAGGATGGAAATACCGGTCATTCCCCTTATCAGTCTCATGTTCTGTATACCACATGATGTGAGGGCCTTGAGGTAGTACTCCCATGTAAGAAAAGAAATGTGGAACATTGTAGAATTTTGTTTCCAGATTGGAATATTCCAAACATATGAACCTAAAACCAACAGACATGTTATTGTTGAAAATAAAATAAATGGTGTTAATAATGATATAATTAGCAAGAATAAATGTTTATGAATTGCAACAGGACTTCATGGACACTTTACTTTGTTCAGTCATCATTTTTACCACCCTGTTATAACAGTGAGCATATAAGTTTTCACTAGTCATAATAACAGCTTCACTGTATAAAAATGTATTTGGTACATTTTTATTCTCAGATGTTGTTAATTAACGCAGCAATGCTTGTCTTTTATGCCGTACCAGTTTGCACCAAGCCTACACCAATCTACACCTTGGTAGGAGTAGATTGGTATGTAAAAGTAGGATTTGTTTCTTCAGTACAGGTCCCACTAATCATAAAAGGTAAAAGTTGTTCCTGTCCAAGCCACATATACAGGGGGAATAGAGGTATAGCTCCACTCATTCTTACCTCAGCACTAGATTGAGGTAAGAGTCAATGTCTTGCTCCAGCAATTTTACCCCAGGGGAAATAATCATGAGTACCCATTAAAAAAGGATGCTGGGTGGGTCCCAGATTCGGTCTGGACGTTTTCCAGAAGACAAAAATCCCTTGAATCTGTCATGAATCAAACCCCAGATCTTCTAGCCCATAGCCTCATCATTATACTGACTACTCTACCTGGCTTCTGCCATTAATAACACGCTACTAAATATAAACTGTGCTCCAAATCTGATCATCGAGCGGCAGTTTATTGTAGAGCATTTTATTTTCACTAACCAGAAGGTAAGAAGTGTACCCTCAGCTTTTCAAAAAGTGTTCCAAATTCCCCCTTTGTATTATGGTTCTATGTAATGATATATACCTTATTCATCATTCCTTACTACAAACGTATGGTGTGTCTGATATTTCATTTGCTTGAAACATTTTGCAACAATGTGACCTTCAAAGTCCTTTGTAAATTTGATTTAATAGTTTTAACTTTCAGGTACACAGTAGTACAAAATTATCAAAATTTTGTGTATATGTTGTATTCCTTGTGGAACCAGAACTTCTTTGAACAGATGCCATAGTGAGGGGGGATGGTGCATGCAGCATCTGCACGAATTTAAAAAACGCACCCCAAACACACATATTTTTGTAAAAAAGTTCTCGAAAATAAATCCTGATTTCCAAATCAAATAAGGCTTCACCAAATTACAGACCTGCGAAGCAGTGAGCCTTATTTTGAGGTTTTTATGACATAAAAGTTCATTCACCTGTAGTTAACTTGCTGCAGACAGCTAAAAAGCAAATTGACACTGGTGCAATAATATGAAATAATAACATACTGCATCAGATATAAAATTGTATTTCAGGTGAGATATCTGATGCTGATAATGTTTCATAGAGTAAGTTGTTCCACTGTAAGAATAAGTCCATTTACAGCAAACAGTTGGAACCTTCACAGCACAACTAAATGAGAAGATAAGGCACTATTCCCAATTCTTGAACAATTAAAGCCAAATTTTGCAAAAGGGCTAGCAATAAAATAACATTTCCATGCACTAAAGTCTCCATCAGGACGATTCCAATAATAGCAAAGTCCTCTCCATTACTCTGTATCCTCTAGTAAATGCTTCAGTCATATGTTTCAAGGATTTTCCTACTTTCATTTTGCATATCATACTACACTTGATTCCCCTCCCTACCTACCCATTGGTCTCACCAATGTAATTTATTCAACTTCTCTGTATTTTATGCTCACAAATATATTTTGTTGACACAACATATCTTGACACCACCCTATCTGTAATTTCAGAAACTTTTCTTGTGGTGTTTCCACTTTCATCTCTCTCCTAATATCCACTTTTGTACTTATCTGTTTCTTGTACATGCAAGCAACATGGTTTCTACACTTACTTTTTCTGATATTTCCCAATTCCTGCATCAGTATCAGTCACTTATAATTGTGTGGCCCTGTAGATTTTCTCAGTAATATAAAACAATATCAGGATGATGATTTTTCTATGATAAATCTAATAAGAGAGTCTGCAATTTATACTTACGCGTCCTTTATGTAGGTCACATTTGCCAAGTAGGTTTTATTGTACACCTCCAACTTTATCCACTGGTTTTTCAAATTACTGGATGACGTAAGGCCAGCAACAAGCTTGCCCCTCAGCTCTCCAGCCAGTGTTACATACAGCTGATGATCCATCTTCAACTTATTGCTGTCATCCAAATAGAAACCACTAACATTCACCCTGCGTATATCAGTTTGTGTTCCCCACCAACTTGACAATTGAATCTCATGTCGGCTAGGTACTGAATCAGCTAGTGTGCCATGTATTCCAATCTTGTACCATGGGCTACCCAATTCTATATCCAGTTCATGTTGATGCATCTTGTCCTCCAACTCGTGTGAATAATTCAAGTTGGCCGACATTTTATATTGAGGAGTAATTGTTGTCTTGAAATGGCTTGAAATAGTGGCGTTAGCTACCTGCAATGTTCATAACATAGCCTAAAAGTCATGCTGTTTTAATTATGTTTACCACTGATTATAATGAGAGGATGAAAGATGCTGAAGAAGGCATTATGCAAATGCAGTTGACAAAAATACAGCTGTGAAAAAAAGGAATCTCTTATCATGTGTGACCTATTACAATCATTAATGTAAGTAAAATGCACATAATTTTCTTTCTTTGTCTATGTCAAAGAAAAATAAAATTTTCCTTTTTCCCTCATTAAAAAATTAGCTCTGCTAATGAGAAATGCATATTTCCCCTATTAAGATTCAATACTTAGTACAATATAAAATTATGTTACCGATAAATGTCTTTTAACAAACATATGTGTGACATTCTAGAACAGAAGTGCTTCATGAAGCGAAGTATTATCACACAAATGGGCATAATCATACAGCTTTCAAAAACACATAATTTTTGCATGATTACTTGAAACTCAAATGGAAAACAAAGATGGCTGCATGAACTTTTTGTTTTGTTTTGTTTCCAAAATCTTGATGGTAATTCAAAAAACAAGAACTATACAAACATTATAAAAATACTAAATACCGGTATATGTCAATATTTTAAGAGTTTTGGAAATTATTAACATCACACAGTTTTTCTGTAATAAATATGAGAGAAGTAAGATTTTATAACATCAAAGGTTATGTCTGAAGGTGAATATCATCTAAATTTGTAATTCTCAAACTTTTGTATCTTGCATCCCACTGATCATTCTGTCAAAAACTTATTTCTACCATAGCAAAAACAAAACTACTCTTTTTCCAAGAAGTTTTTTACATTTGCACTTTATATTAATCATTTTTAAAGTCATAATTTATGGAGGTTCTTATTTTTGAGACTTCACAGCTCATCCAGCTTACAGTCAAGTCCCACTGTTGGAGGAATCACTGATATATATCACTATTTAGAAACTGGTATGATCCTGCATATATGGTAATATTTTAATACATGATGACCTGCAGTAAAGAGTAAACTTTTGCAGAAAAGTAATGATGATATTTGTCCAAATGAAATACTTCAGAACAAACATGTCTTTAGTTCACATCTTTTCACAGAAGCCAAATTTGGATCTATAGAATGCTTTTGTAATCAATTTTGTGCCTAGCAATCGTTCTCTGACTTTCCCCCATCCTCATGCATTTGTTAGAGAAATACTATACCTCTTAGGTACCACTAAATCATTAGCCTATTCAGTATACATTACAAAACATTCACTAAAACTGACATCATATGTTTTTCACGAGAATAGAAAAATCTGAGAATAAAGTCTTGCTTACTTCTATGTGGTCCCACATGATTTAGTTTTCACTTTCTGTTTGAGAGGTACAATTATTTTAAAGAATTCAAAAATAAAAACTCTCAAAAAGAACTTACAGCCAAACCCTGAAAAGGGCCATTGCTTGTGCACTGCAAGTGACGGTAAATCAAAATAACGTACGGTAGGAATTTCTGTTCACAGCCTTCCATGGGTGGCAAGTGAGGCTGGTGATATATCAAGTGTTGCTATATCAGGGTTTGACTGTATATTACATATAAATGCTCCATGTTAGACCTAATATTTTATTCCACTCCTTAAGCCATAAGTCACCATAAATTACTACTGCACATCCATGTAATGAACAACATCTGGTATCAATGTTGTATACTCTTGGATATGCATAGTATCATTAGATAACCCTTTAAAAAAAAACTTTGAGTAATCACAGCCAGTCTCTAGGCTGCGATCTGAATCTGAAACTGATGGGCAAATGAGGGCCACTCACTACACTATAACATTCAGTACCAGATGCTGTGATATGCAGCACCAGGTGGACATTGTGGTAAATTTTCAAGAGATTCTACAAAATTTTTTCTATAAAATGTTACTTTTATGGGGTATTAAAAAAAGCCTCACTCTCTACTTGTCTAAGTCTCCTAACTTCAGTGACACATTTAAATCCCTCCTGCAATACTTACATGCTCTTCCTAGCATAAAATATTTTTAATATTTCAGCACATTTTCCATTCAACTTTCCTCAACTCTACATATTCATATACCTGGTACAAGACATCCACACCGTAGTCGACACCCAGTTTTTGACAGGACAATGTACACAATATAGCCAGATGCGTCTCGTCTTTAGTTGATTGGTAGTGGTATAGCTGTTGTGACTGCCATGTTATATTCCCAACGGCCAGTTTGAAAATGCTCCCAAAATAATGGTTACTGTGTTGTACTTCCCAAAATGCATCAGCACTGTACTGAGGAAACTGCGACATCTGGTAATTCAGTTCACAGAATGCACAAAAATAATGGTCATAAGGTGATGATAAATTTTAATGTGGCTAAGACTTTCAAGCAATGACTCATTAAACTATATTCTCTGAATCTGCCTAGAATAACCATACAAACATACAACATTCTTTAGATTAACCTTTATTACTCCTACACAGCAATCTTTTTAAGCACTTATACTGCAAATAATATTACACAAATAGAATATAACTGCTGAGTCACTGTAATGCAATACCACAGTAAAAATGCAATGTCACTATGAAAAATGCATATATGTATAGAATGGTTCCAATTTAGTTTCAGCTTATAGTAAAATGAAACAGTTACGTTTAATTTGCCTAGTTAATACCCATTTAAATAACTGCACTGTTGTACTTGATACTTCCATCAACATATCTGTAAGCTGATGCTAAACCATTTACATTAGGTCCCTAGAAATAACTCAGGGCCACTTATAAAAGAAGACTGCTGTACTATGTAAGACAGAGTGCTGCTCATACGAAAGGTGCATGTTAGCAACCCTTCACAGATTCTGGGATTTAACTTGAAAAAACGCCAACTAGATGTACTTTGTTTTAAAATCCTTAAAATTCTATTTACATTATTCCGCTCTACATGTAGAGCGGAATAATGTAAATAGAATTTTAAGGATTTTAAAACAAAGTACATCTAGTTGGCATTTTATTCAAGTTATTACAGCGATGTATGGAACCATGAACCTGAAAGCTGGGATTTAAATTCCAGCAATTCTCCAGGACAGAAAAGTTTTAATTTATAGTGACCTCAAATGAATTCACAAATGTATGATGCCCTGAGGCTGACAGCATGTGAAGAATTGAAAGTCTGTACTGTGCACTGAGGCAGGCACTGCAAGGTGAAGTACTGTATGATGCAAATACTTCGCTACATTTTTGGTCTGCATAATATGATTTTCTTAGAAAATTGTGGTAAACAGCCATACAAACCATGTATTTTATTTGTTTATTGTAGTTTATTTTCTTATTAGCACTTCAGTTATGCCTTCATATATTCTTTCTTTTTTTTCCCCCCCTTATGACATGACTCCTGCTTGTCATCAAACTCTAGTTCAGTGTATAGTTTATTTACCCAAGTCAGTATTTCTAAAATAAATAAATAATCTTTTATCTTTAATGTCGCACTGTGCATGTTGCCACACTTGTTATACAATCCAACTCATGCACTAATCACACTTTAAAACACACTCACTCCAACATTTAAAACCAATAAAATGTTGAAGTGAGTGTGTTTTAAAGTGTGAACAGTGCATGAGTTAGATCGTATAACAAATAATCTTTTAATTTAGAACAAATAAGACTTAAAATGAAACTGTTTAAACAGTTTAAACTACCATGTCTTTTCCTGCATATGTACTGTTTTACTTCCACATGATCACATTTTAAATCCCCACACTCAATATACACAACAGATTTAGAGTAAACAAGCTTGAAAAATTACTGATAATAAAGGCAACTGTATTTCACAATACTAAGGCCACATCCCAAATGAATGTATCACAACCATTCACATTGTCTCCTTGAAAATTACAAAACACTCTGTGTGCATGTTGACATTGTCAATGAAGTCAATATCTTTTCAGTAAGCAATATGTCACTGCTACCAATGTGACATTGTGTCTTGGAAATTACTGTTATATAACTGAACAAAAATTTCTCATTAAGGTTTGTTCTCACACCACATCACCATCTGATAAACATTCTGTCTTTCTCCCTGTCAACAAATATCTCTCTCTCTCTCTCTCTCTCTCTCTCTCTCTCTCTCTCTCTCTCGCACGCACACACACACACA
>Ga0268261_10000475_pt1 | contig 25160 bp, 21 predicted proteins | sample TergutNc150P1_FD_190353 | JGI IMG/M metagenome (GOLD analysis project Ga0268261, IMG submission 190353) | Nasutitermes corniger P1 segment gut microbial community from laboratory colony in Florida, USA - Nc150 P1 (SPAdes) (version 2) | ecosystem: Host-associated > Arthropoda: Insects >...
GCTATCGGCTTCCTTCAAACTCCACTTCACAATGGACGCTCTTGCCTTTCGCTAGTAGTTGGCTACGACAAGCCCCTACAGTGGACTTGCACCACCTAGATTTGTACCATGCACGGCACACACAAAAGAAAAGAGCTATTTAGCTCTTTTCAGTCTTTTGATTTTATAATATTATTTTTCCAACCATTTTGTAACAGCATTAGGAACACGGTTTTTTATTATTCTATTTTTAGTTATTTGGACATTGTTTTATTTTTCATACAAAGTTCCTTTGAAATATAAATTTTCCTAATTCAAATCATCAATTTTTAAAAATATAGAATTTTCCGTATCAGTAGATACTAATCTATTATAAAAAGAGCCTTGAAAAGTTACAACGAAAAGATTGTCTGTACCTATCATACTGTATGATTCTCTAGGATATGTCAAAAACAAAATCAAATCATCGTGAATATTTAAAGGTGTATTTTTAATTTTACGACGCAATCTCAAATTTCTTCTATTTCTGACACTATGATTATACTGTCTTTCTTCTAAATGCTGTATAACAAATATTGTTTCATTTTTTAATATTGTTCCATAAAATGTATCTAACACTAATACTTCGTGTAATATGTAATCTACATCTATTATAACAGTATCACCAAATGTTATAGTTTCATTATTAGAAGATATTATTTTTCCACGTATAATTAAATTTGATTGACTTATTAAATCATCAACTGTATGACTATAATTTGTATAATGGTACATAAATCGAGTATTTTCAATTGTAGTATTTAGAAATATATAGTATGATATGAAAGCTAAGATTATAAAAATAATAAGTATGAGAGATATGTATTTGAATATTTTTTTCATATTTAAAATTCCTTTAAATCTGATAAAATCAACCCACAATTATAATTGTGGGTTGATTTTCAGAATATTGATTTTTTAGAAATGCCTCCAATTACGTGAATTAAACAAATCATTAACCCTAAAAGGGGTAACGTGTCTAGAATCATTATATATAATTATAATTCCATTTCTTTCTGATGCATAAAAAGCATTTTGAGCAGTTGATTGTGTATTTGTCGCATTAGGAGAGCTAAAACCAGCTCAGTTATTATAAAAATCCATTATATCATCATCTGGGAAGACTTGTCTAAATTTGTAGAATAGTATTAATTATATACATAATATTTACCTTAGTATAAAATTTTCAATAAAGATTGCCCTAAAAAAATAATGAATAGGATAATCTTTTTTATTTTTGTAAGCTCAGGTTTTCTAAAACCTTACTTCTTTTACTGGGCTTTGTTTATGATACAGTAAATATTTCAAATTGTCATGAAAAATATGCAAAGTATCTCCATCATAATTTAATGCTCTACCTATAAAATATGCAGCCCAAAACTCTTCAAAGCTAGTGTACATACCATAGGCCTTGTCCGCCATGTTTTCTATATATTGCCACGCCTCTTTTTCTGATATATAATCAAGATTAAAGCATGATTGTGCTAGCCAAACACCTCTGCCATAGTTCCAAGCGTCCATTTGTTTAACCATTTTTATATTTGTTTCTTTTATGCCAACAGATTTTAAAAAATTGTATGCTTTTTTATAACTGTCATTTTGGTTTAATGTATCATTTTGTACCATTCTTTTATACATATTGTTTAGCTGCCTTATATTTTCGCTATATGTACTTAGCTTGTTTAAAGAATCGATAGCAGTTTGCTCATTTACAATACCCCAATATTGTTCAAGGGTATCTGAATCCATATCCAAATCATAAGAGTGGTTAAAAAACCACGGTAAAACTCTACAAGATTGTTGATTCTGCGTAGTTAAAACGCCACCTAAAATGAGAGCTTTATTTCTTTTTTCTGATAACTTATATTTCTTTTCATGCTTTTGAATTACGTCGCTTGTAAGTAGGTTCGGTAAGTCTCTTGTTAAAATTTCTATATTCCTGCGTTTGTACTTAAGCATATCTTGCCATGTATACGTTCTTGTTATTTCTTTGTCTTTTTCACGTTCCAAATTTTCTTCGGATATAGCATTTATAATGATTTTACGTGATAATTTTTTTGTATCTATACAAAATATAATAATAAACGCTACCCATATTAACATTATAAGATATATATTTAACTCTACTTCAAAACCAAATTCAACAAGTGCTATGAACAATACTGAAACTATAGACGACAATATTATTCTAAGCCACAATTTATCTTTATTTAGGATTTCCATAAATAAATTATATCCTCTTATTTAAGAAAAACTTTCTAAAAGGCAAATAAAACAGCATCATACCAGTAAGTATCAAAATCCATAATACATAATTTGGCAAATATAAACCAACAACATTTACTAACACCCAATAAATGAGTGCTCCTATAGCAGCTCCGATTAAGATTATAAGACGATAAGCCCATTCCTTAAAAAACCATTTTATAAAACCCATGAAATTAAAATCTCCTCTATTCTTTCTATAAACCTAATTAAAAAGTCCTACACTACCCATTATATAAAAAACATAGCACTAGCTTAGTCCTCAATATGTTCAAGTTCTAAGCTAGTGCATCTTAGTTAAAGGTAACATAACCTAATTAACAGAGTTAATAGTATTAATATGAAAATAATTATTAACAATATAATCAAAATTAACTCTACTACTTAGCTCCTTTTTAATCATTAACAACTATATTTTCATTATTCTCATCTTTTGAAGATACATTTTTCAAAACATCTATAACATTTATACCAGTAAGTGCTTCTACAGTTTGTGGAAGTGTAGCAATAATATCTGTTACATATCCACTTACTTTAGATGCTCCTCCACCTGTATTTCCACTATCTACTATTACTATTTTTTCTGTTTTTGAAAGTGGCTCAGAAATCGCCATTGCTATTTCTGGCAATTTTTCAACTATCAATTGCGTTATAGCTGCATCTCCATACTCTTTAAATGCTTCTGCTTTTTTATGCATTGCCTCTGCTTCTGCAAGACCTTTTTCACGTGCTATATCTGCTTCTGCACGCCCTATTTCTCTTATTTTTTCTGCCTCTGCTGTACCTCTTTCACGTACTGCATGGGCTTCTGCAGTTGCAGCAAGTTTTAAAGATTCTGATTTTGCTTGTGCAATTTGAATTTCTTTATATTTATCTGCTTCTGCTTGTTTTATAATTGTTGCATCTAATTCTTTTTCTTTCCTCAAAGCTTCTTGTACTGCTAACTCTGTCTCTCTTTGTTTTCTTATTAACTCTACTTTCATTTGAGTTTCTGTAACTTCTTGGTTTACTTTGTTCTTTTCTATTTCATATGCAAGGTCTGCTACAGCTTTTGCTGTTTCTTGCTCTTTTCTATAGGATTGTATTTGAAGCTCTTTTGTTTTTTCTGATTCTGCAATTCTTGTTGCTGCAAGCAAGTATGCTTCTTGACCTTGCCTGTTTGCTTCTGCTGTTTTTACTTTTGTTTCCATTTGTGCATTAGCTTCTGCTATTTGTGCATCTCTTAGAACTTCAGATATACGCTTTTTACCAAGTGCTTCTAAATATCCATTTGTATCCGAAATGTTTATTATTGTAAATGCTTTTACTTCAAGTCCCATTTCTGCTAAATCGATAGCTGCAACTTCTTGAACTTTAGATGAAAATTTTTCTTTATCTTTATAAACTTCTTCAACAGTAAGTTTTGAAATTATTTCTCTTAACTTTCCATCTAAAACACATTTAGATGTTTCTTCTATATTTGCTATTGTTCTGCTATAATTACCTGTGTTAAATTGTTCTACTGCAGAAAGTATAGATTCTGTATCACTTTTTACTTTTATTATTGCAACACCGTGCACAACAAGCTCTACACCCTGTTCTGTAAGGGCACCTTCACTACCTACTTGTATTTTCATTATTTCCAGTGAAATAACATCTGTTCTCTCGAAAATAGGTATAACAAGACCACCTCCACCAGAAATTACACGTTTTTTTAAACCTGTAACAACAAGAGCTTTGTCTTGAGGAACTTTTTTCCACAACAATGCAATAGTTATTAATATTGCAAATATACCTATAAGTATCAACACTATTACCAATACATCTTCAAACGGCATAAAAATCTCCTTTACTATTTCAATTTACGCACTTAATAAAGTACAACTACAGTTTAAACTAACAAATTTTATGTATCTTTAGTTTTTTTAAAAAATACTACTTACACAATTTATAATTGTTTTACAAAATAAGTATGATTTTTTATAGAAACAATTTCAACATTTGAACCTTGTTGTATTTCTTTTTCATTTTCGCTTTTTGCTGGTGATGAAAAATTGTTACCATTTACATTGTATGATATTTTTCCGAAACTATTTTCAAATATTTTCGATGTTACAACTGCTGTTTTTCCTATTAATTCTTGCTTGTTTATTGTACTTGTATTTTGAGCTTTATGCAGAGGCATAAGAATAAATTTAATAATACAATAAGAAATAGCAAGAGCTAATAGTAAAGAAATTATTACTGTAAAAGCAAAACCCATATCTCTATATAAAATTATACCAGAACCGCCAAATACAATTAAAAAAGCACATATTGGAGCTGGTCTAAGAAATGGAACAAATGAATTTCCAGTAGAAAAATCGCAATCACTTAAAAAATTACCAATTAACAATGATATAATGGTATATCCCATACCAACACCAAAGGCTATGTTAAATAATGCTTGCATATAATTACCTCCTTTTTTACTTAGGAAAAAATTTAAGAGCTGTATATATACTTATATTATATATTTTTATCGGTATATTTGCAAATTATATTAAATTTACAATAGTTTCAAGTTTACATTGAGTTTCGATTGCTAACAATCACCAAATAAAAATCCAACACATTACTAATACCATAATTTACATTTGATTCGACAAAAAATAAATAGTAATATATTTCTATAGATGGTTGTAATAAAGTACAGGTACAATGTTTTGCTTGTTTTAATGGTACATTTTATTACATAAATTTATGTTTAACAAATATAAGTGAAAAAACTAATGTTAAAAGGAAGGGGGTGTTAGCAATGGTAGTATTTTTGTGTTACATAGGTGCAGTATTTAAACCTTTTATTGATGTAGAAAGAGGTTAGATGAATTTGAAAAAATATAAATTAAGCTAGGAGGAAATTAAAATGTTAATATTTTTGTATTGCGTAGGTGTAGCATTTAAACCTTTTATTCAAGTAAACAGAGGTTAAATAAATTTGAAAAAATATAAATTACTAGGAGGAAATTAAAATGTTAATATTTTTGTATTGCGTAGGTGTAGTATTCAAACCTCTTGCCATCGTAGCTAGAGGTTAAATGAATTCTAAAAATATAAATTATAAAGGAGATAAGATGGAAAATGATTTACTGAAAGAAGAATTATTGAATTCTTTTTTCGAGATAGGTAGTAATGCTAACGATATAGAATCAGATATAAGTATTAGAAGAATATAAACAGCAAAACGGTCCTGATAAACAAATAGAAGATGTTTTACTTTTATCTAAAATGTCCCAACTTGAATTAAAATCCGACAATTTTGAAGAAGCTACTGAACTTCTAAAACCTATAATCGCAAGGGCGACTGACCAAGATGATTTAGACTTAATAGATATTAGAATTATGACAGTTGCTGTTGCCTATACAAAAGATTTTAGGCAATCCTGTTATATTGCTAGTAAATTATTAAAAAATTTAAAGAAATATAAAGACCATCCTAAATGTCCTCGTATAAAAATGGCTATACATTCAAATGTTTCATATAAATCATTACGTGCTAAATATTTTGAAGATTTAGAAAATTCCGATGAATATTTAAAAAAGGAATTTTTAATACACGTAGATGCTGCAATTGAACTATGCAAAAAAAATAAATTTGATGATATGATTGGCATAAACTATATTAGAAAAGGTCTTTTCTTAACAGAATTTGATTTAATAGATAAAGGTTTAACCCTTATCAAAAAAACTGGTAATAATGTTATATATGATATTGCAATGGAAGAGATAGATGGGTACGAAAAATATATTAAGTTCTACACAACCGGAGCACATTTAAAATATATAATTTCCAAAAATCTTAAAAAATATCGTAACCTTCGCAATTTGTCATTAAAAGAGTTATCGGAGTTAACAAATATTTCTTCTGGTTATTTATCATCAGTAGAAAATAATAATAAAGTGCCTAGTATTCATAGTTTAGTTAAAATAGCAGAAGCCTTGAATGTTTCTTTGGAGTTTCTTGTAGATGATAAAGAAAGAGTACCACTTTCAACTGAAGACTCGCTAAAATTGGATGAACTCAATAGACTAGGGTTAAAAATGAATCCTTTGGAGTTAAATTTTATATTAGAATCGATGAGAAATCTGTTGAACCTTAGAAAGAGTTAGTAATATTTTTTGTGTATTATAGTAATTAGAAATCACCAAATTTATATAAAAAATTTGGTGATTTTTAAAAAGTAGACTATCAGTATAGAGAGCGTTCTATTTTACATAACTATGATTAAAAGCAGGAAAAAAATTTTAAACACTAAATCTAGAGGATTTTCATATATAGAAATTCTTATTTCTATGTTTTTAATAAGTATTGTAATTTTCCCTATTATTTTTATTTTTTTCAGCATACAGAAATTACAAATTTCTACGTATAACAATTATAATAAATCTATTTTGGCAACAAGTCTTTTAACAGAAGTTATAAATAATGTTAAAAATATAAGTATACATGAATTATCGTCTGATAATTTAAATAAATTTTCACAAACAATCAATTATTACAATTTTGATGAAAGATACAAAACAGATTTATTTGAATACGAGATAGAAATAAATTTTAAAAATATTGATATTTATTCGCAAGATGGCTTGTATTCTTTTAATAGAGGTATGTCAAGTTTAACTGTAAATAATATAGTAGCACTACCAATAGAATTTTTTGTAAAAGTAATAATATCGAGTGAATCTGGAGAAATAGAAGTTTTTAGAAATGTTTCAATTTTTATAGAATAACAATATATAATATATTAAATTATTGATTTCGCACACCAGTACAAGGAGGTGAATAATTAAATAATAATATAGATAAAAAACTATTAATCAAAGCAAAGTCAAAAAGAAAAAATAGATTACAAAGCTGTTGACAAATTAGATTTAAATGCTAAAATAAGAATATCTAATACAATTCTTCTTAAAATTAAATTAGATACATATAAAAGTTAGGAGGGGGAAAATATGAAGAAAATTTTTAAAGAATGAATTTCTTGACGAAGTGTTTATTATCATAATTTTTAAAGTAGAGTTTTTTGCAATATGTAGTTAAAAAGTTAACAATCTTTTTTTAAAGAACATTGGCAAGGAAATAAAAAAATATTTTATATAAAGAAGGTAAATATATGAAAAATAACACAAAGAAATTCTTAGCTACATCTTTAGCATTTTTTATGGCATTTTATTCTGTTCCTGTTAATGCTTTAGCTGCGATTTATGAAAGAGAAAATTTAACAGAAAATTCTTTAGAGATTAGTGAAGGGTATGAAGCTGGAGAGCAAGAGTACCCAAATCAAGTATTTCCTGTTGTAGTGCCAGAAACACACCAAGTAACATTGTTAGAAGAAATCCCAGATGTTCTTACATACGAAGGTTTCTTAGCATTTATGGAAAGCTTGTTGTACGAGCCTAGAAGAGAAGTTCCTAAACCTTTAGAAAATGTAGAAATGTCTACTACTTCTCCATTTGAAAGAACTTCCCCTCTTGATATGCTTGAAAGAGCTTTGCCAAGTGAAAATGGTATTTCCCGATTTGCAAGTTTTAACCCGCAGTTTAGTCTTTGGGAACCCCCATATGATGAAAACTGGAATATTATACTTCCTTTACCACTTCCATATGGAAATACAGTACGAACACATACACATTCAAATGTTTCAATATCAAATATATATGCAGCTTATAGAGCAGTAGAAAATTTAATGACTCATGGGCGTGAAGAATTAATATCAACACTTTCTGAATATATTCAAAACAGAGGTAGAAGAGAAATAAATCAAATTTTAATTGCCTTGGAAGTTTATAATCAGTTTGTAGAATTTCATGGTGAAAGTGATTTAACTGAGTGGGTATGGCAGGACATTCAACATAATATTTTTGAGGGTAGATATGTTCCTCCTTCTAATATTAATCTTTTGGTTTCATTTAGTATTCCACATTCTATATTTGAAATTGCTGAATTTTCAAGTTGGGGTCCTTGGGGTTCTGAAATTTTTCCTGCTATAGAAAGAATCGAAGCTTTTTTAAGGTTTCAACCTTCTGCTGGGCTTGGGTTCTCTCTCTGGGATTTTTTCAGCGAAGTAAACCCAACTAATTTTTGGAATAATGCTAATATTGACGAATGGGGAAGACCTATTCCTACAATTCCAAACTTAACTCCTAACAATTTATATTTGGCTCTTAATGGCTTTATGAATGCAGTTGGAGAATATAGAAGCGAAATTACATTTAACACTCATTTAAGATTAAATACTTTCTATTTAAACACTACAAATAATCTAAAGGATATTTTGTCTGACTATATATCTTACCAAGATTTTTATTGGGAAAACTGGAACGGCGATATACACTTTGGGTCTGGATATGATATTTCTCCAAATATCAGGATATTCGAAAGTTCTTTGCAAAGCTTTCTACCAGAAGTTGCGTCGGTTATTTTTAGTCAGGATAGAGGAAGTTTTTTTAGTAGTTTACTTTGGAGTAATGCCTCTTCATTTATGTGGGCACTTTGGCTACCTCACTACTACTTATTTATAGAAGAGTATAGAGAAGATATAGACTTAGAGAAAATGTATGAATTAAGTAACGAACTTATATATGCTATCGACAATAGTGATGATGTTTCTTCGGAAGAAGCAGAAGAATTAAAATACGAATTGCAAAATATTATAAATAATATAAATGCAACTCTTTCAGCGCCTTTAACAGTTGCTTCAGTAGGAGGATTACTAAATTCTATAGATTTTAGTATATTACCAGATTATAGTGTAGATTTGTTAAATACAATCTCTAGTCTTCATCCAATAATACACATTGGACCAAATATAGTTATTGCTATAGACAGCTTGTTAAGAGAAGTAATAGTATTATTAGAAAATGAAATAGCTCTTCTTTCTGTAAATCAAAACAGTAGAATAGGTATTATTAGAGATGAACTTTTAGCCCTGTTCCCAGTTGATTCTAGCGGAGCTTTATATATACCGCAAAGGCATATATTAACTTCTGAACTAAGAGAATTTTTATCTATTTTAACTGTACTTTTAGCAGACGGTTTTATTTTAGATAATATCTATAACCAACTTATGAACCCTTTGCAAGATGTAAATGGAGTCGTTCGTAGACATGGTTTAAGGCAAATTAATTCGCAACTATCTGTTTGGTTTTGGAATATGGATTGGTGGAACAATCATTAAATCAAACTTAAAAAAATTCTAAAAAGTAGGTAGTGTCTTGTCCACATTAGGGATATTACCTACTTTTTTCTTTTACTTCTTAATAGCTTCTAATTTTTTTCTACCATCTCTTGAAAAAAAACAAATATCACCATTAATCATTCTTATTGTATTATCATTTTTATTAATCTCTGTTATCTTGTCGGTATTCACAATAAATGAAGTATGACAACGTACAAATCTTTTGTCTAATTTTGCTAGTATACTTTTCATACTTGAATTAAATTCTAGTCCTCTATTCATTGTATAAACTTTTATTTTTCTTTTAATTCTACCACTTTCAAAATATAATATTTCATCAAAATTAAGAAAAACACTTCTCTGGTCTATATCTATTTGTATTTTTTTATCATAGTCATTATTAATATCTATACTTTTTTCATAAGCAATATCTATACATTCTAAAACACTTTGTTTTATATTATCTATCTTATCTTTGACTATAAAATCAAGTGCTTCTGTTTTATATCTAAAAGTTAAAAATGTCATCTCCGAATGCGAGGTTAAAAAAACAATAAAAGTTTTTGACCTATTTATTTTTTTTATTTCACTTGCAAGTTCTATTCCATTCATACTGCTATTAAGATTTATATCAAGAAAAAATAATGCATAATTAAGATTGTTTTGGTTATACATATGTATAACTTCCTCTGGATTGTTAGTAGAAAGTAATAAATTTGAATCAATTTCTTTGAATATAAGATAATTATGTATAAACTTACTTATATTTTCTCTTTGATTATCGTCATCTTCACAAATATAAATATTTAGCATATACCTCTCCTATAAGGCTATATCAAATTGTGTAGCTTGTGCATTATATAAATTATAGTACATACCTTTATTATTTACAAGTTCACTGTGAGTTCCGTATTCTAATACAATGCCTTTGTGTAAAACTAATATTTTATCGCAAAATTTCGTACTAGATAGTCTATGTGTTATACAAATAGCAATTTTATCTTTTATAAGATTACCTATATTATTGTACATTTGTATTTCCGAATTTGGGTCTAGTGAAGAGGTCGGCTCGTCCAAAACAATTACTTTAGAATTTCTGTATAAGCTTCTTGCCAAAGCTAGTTTCTGTAACTCTCCACCAGATAGTTCTATACCATTATTATCGAAAATTTTGTATATATTTGTGTATATTCCATTTTGCAAACTATTAATTTTTCTGTATAATCCACTATCTTTTAAACTCTGTATTATACTACCATCATTTATATCCTTATCCTCTTCAAGAGCTATATTTTCTCTTATACTAAACGAAAACAATTTATAATCTTGAAAAAGAGCTATATTTTCTCTTATACTAAACGAAAACAATTTATAATCTTGAAAAATAGTAGAAAATAATTTTGAATAGTCGTTGTAATCAATATCTCTTATGTTCATACCGTTCAAATATATATTTCCTTCTGTTGGTTCATATAGTCTTACAAGCAACTTTATAAATGTAGATTTACCTGCTCCATTTTCTCCTACAATAGCGATTTTTTCTAGTTTGTCAATTTTCAAATTTATGTTTTTCAAAACTGGATTAGTTTGATTTGGGTATGTAAAAGATACATTTTTATATTCAATACTTTCAATTTCAAAATTCTTTTCCAGTCTAAATTTACTATTATTATCTATTGTTATAGGTAATTTTATAAACTTATCAAATTCATCATAATATTTTTCTTGTGATAATATTTTCACATAATTATTAGATAAAGATTTAAAAGCAGAAGAGACTGAATTCATTGCATTAAGATAAATTGTAAAATTTCCTACAGTTATAGAACCACTTATAACTGAAAATATTAAATACAAATATCTAAACAAATTTTCAACAAGCTGTACAATTAATTTTACAGAATATGATTTCATTACAATTTTGGACGCTTTAAAATTGAAATTATACAACTCTTCTAACACTTTTTTATATTTATTTGTAATCCAAGAATTAAGATTAAAAATTCGCATTTCTTTACCGTACTGAAAGTTTTCTATTATATGAGAAAAATAAGAAGCATTTCTCTCTACCTGCACTTTTTCCATATTTATATCTATAATATCTTTTTGATATTTATAATCAAAATAACTAGATACGGCTATTACAAATATCATTACTAATCCAACCCATACATTTAATAATGATATTATACCTATTAAGCCTATAACTGTTATTAAATTACTAACCATGTTAGAGAAATCATCAATTATAGCCATAAACCCTCTTCCATCACCAAATATAAATTTGTATGCTTTTTCCTTACTATTTAAAAAACTACTACTTTCCAAATGTAAAAAATCTGTTTTCATTATATTTTCACTAAGGTTTAGCGTAAATTTGTTATATAATATTTTCTTTTGCCTATCTGCTATTATAGATATATACGAACTAAACCACGTAGAAAAAAAATTACCAAAACAAAGAATTAAGATATATAAAATTAGTATTTCTAATCTACTTTGACCTATAATTTCGTCTAATATAATGCCCGGTATGATTATAGATATAAAAGGTGTCAAACCCTTTAGTATGTTTGCTAAAAAAACTAAAGGGATAAATTTTTTATTATGTCTATTACAAAATGAAATTATAAAACTAACACCTCTAAACATAAACTTATTTTCCTGTATTTTTTTACTCAACTTTTTCAAATATACCATCCTTTAGTGTAAGAGTTCTATCCGAAAAACTTGCTACATATTCGTCATGTGTTACTATTAATATAGTATTTTTCAATTCTTTATTTATTTTTTCAAACATCTCCATTAATCTCTTACTATTTTCTGAATCTAATGCTCCTGTTGGTTCATCTGCTATAATAAGCGTTGGCTTTTTTACAATAGCTCTTGCTACTGATACTCTTTGTTTTTGTCCTCCTGATAATTGATAAGGATATTTATCTAATATATGTGATATTTCTAGAGCCTTAGCAATTTCATTGGTTAAATGCTCTATTTCATTAGCTTTATATCTGTCTTGTATAATAAGAGCTAGAGCAATATTTTCAAAAGCGGTTAAATTATCAATCAACTTAAAATCTTGAAAAATAAAACCTAGATTGTCTCTTCTAAATTGTGATTTTTTACTAGATTTTAATTTAAATATAGAGCTTCCATTTAGTAAAACATCGCCATGTGTTGCTATATCTATTGTAGATAATATATTTAGAAGTGTAGTTTTTCCACTTCCACTCTTACCCATTATAGATATAAAATCACCCCTATTTATAGTAAAATTTATCCCATCTAAAGCCTTTGTTGTTCCATCTCCTTTACCAAAATATTTTTTTAAATCTTTAACTTCTAGTATAACATTAGACTGATTTTCCACCCGTTATACCTCTACATTTTTTCTTTTTTCTCCAAATATCTTTATTTTATCTTGTTCATCTAAACTTAGATAAATATCGATTAGTTTTTCAAAAAAATTACGAATATATTTACAATGCTCTTCATTCGCTATTACAGTATTTTGTGTTTCAATATAATTTTCATGTGTACAAGCACCGACACATAAATTTTTGGCAAAACAATTACTACATTTTTTATGATTAGATAATTTTATTTCATCTAAAAACCACTTTGTATCTACTTCAATATCTTCTATATTACCTAAACTATAATTTTTTAATGATACATATCTATGACATGGGTATACATCTCCATTTATATCTATAGCTTGCATATTCCAAGCAGCTCCACAGGCAAAATTTCGTTTTGTTTCAAAATGAAGTTTACCAAGTTCATTCCAAGCCATATGCATCTTGGATGCTTTTTCAAAATCTTTATCTTTTATAAGTTTAGCAAAAAAATTTAATAACTTTGTACTTTCTTCTATTAATTTTGGATAATCACTATCTTCCAAAAGATTTTGGGCTGGTGATATAGCTACATTTCTAAAATTAAGATTTTCTAAATGTTCAAAAATAGAAACCATATCTAAATTTGTTTTTGTTACTGTGGCTCTTGCAGTTAAATATTTGTCTTCTCTCATATCCTTTGTGTTTTTTACTATTTTATCGTAACTTCCTGTATTATTAGCATATATTCTATTTGTGTCGTGAGCTTTTTTATCTCCATCTAAACTTATTTGTAGTGATATATCATTATCCTTTATAAATTTTTTTATATCTGCATTTAATATAGTTCCATTTGTTGTCATTGTAAACTTAAATGTTTTATCTTCATATTTTTCTTTACAATAACTAACTACAGCTTTTACTACTGGTAAATTCATTAAAGGTTCTCCGCCTAAAAAACAAACAACTAATGTTTTGTGTCTACCTGAATTTTTAACCAAATAATCTATAGAAGATAATGCTGTTTCTACAGACATTTTACCTTTGTCAAAATATTCTCCACAATCACCATAACAATATGTACACCTTAAATTGCAATCTTGTGCTATCATTAAAGTTACAGAGCTTATTTCAGGCTTATAATCTCTTAAAGATGTATCTTCTTTTTCTCTATTATTCGATGTTTTTATGAAATTCTTGTTTTTCATATTTTCTATTAATGTATAAAATTCTTCTTCTGTAAATAAATGAGATATATTTTTGTATGCTATATCTATGGTATTGCCTTCTTGTTTTAAAAATTCTAATAATCTTTTGTCTATTTTGAAAAAACTACTGTTTTCTATCATAAAAAGATATATGTCGTTGTTTTTATTAAATATCCTGTACTGCCTAAATTCTAAATTTTGTGTATCTTTATCTAAAATATTCATTAAAATATCCTCCTGTTTTGAAAAAAAATTACTTATCAAAAATATCATTTATTTCGTTTTTATATGCTTTTATAGTCATAAAAAAATAACCTAAAATTATTACTGCAAATATTAAAGTACCGTAAATTATGGTGTACATAATACTTTCTGTGGAATATAACTGTACTCTATCACGAAATCTTACTGCTGTTACTACATGATAAACTAAAAAAGAGAGTAGAACACTTGAAGAAATAGTTACAAAGAAAAAAAATGTTATTTGTTTATGTATAATACTATATATCGATTTTTTAGACATACCTATTTTAAACATTGTATTAAATTCTTCTTTTCTCTCTCTTCCATCAATTATTTGCATTATGGATATATAACCGAAAGCTATAATTCCAAATATAAATGACATATATATAAACACAAGACGCATCGCCAAAATAAATTGTGTTATAGAACCTTGCTCTATCGACCTAATACGTATAAGCAAATCTCTCAAACTGTTTCTTATATATTCCTCTTCATGTTCATGTAAGCCTGAAAAATAAATGTAACCATTAGTTATATTATCAAGTATTATATTAGCAAGTTCGAGATTTGGATGTTCGACTAAAGATATATACATACCAGTGGCAGCTATACTTAATCCGTTTAATGATGTATCTGGAAATATCAAAGTTTCTATTCTTAAACTATTATTATTAATAAAAGGACTTATTGGCTCTGTATATGCTATAGTTTCACTAAGATATAGCACTTTTCCATTCTCTAAAGTTATAGGAAGACCAGAGCGAAAATTATTAAAATATAAATCTATATCCGCCTCATAATCTAAATGCATAACAAATTCATTTTCAGATAAAACTATTTCAGAATGCCCCATAATTCTTCTAAGTGAGTTATAGTCTGATAAGCCAATAGCTAACACAGGTAAGTCTAATGCATTTATTCTTGTATCTTCTGTATTAAAATCAGAATCTTTTACAAAAAAACTTTCTACTTGTACACTATTTAATACTTCTATATTATGATGTTCTAATATATCATTTATAAAACTAAAATCTACAACTTCTATATCTTCCAAACTTGTTTCATAGAAATTATTACGTACAACCTGTATATCAATAGCTGTTCTATATTCTAAATATCCTTCCATCAATGTAAAAACACTTGGCATAGTAAAAAGTACACTAAAAGTTAAAGTAAGACATAAAGTTATGCTTCCAAAACTCCTAGCATTCGAGAAACTTTTTGACAACAAATTATTTAATACAACTATATTATTATTTTTATATAGATTTTTGCTTCTTTTATCTTTTATAGCATATAATATATAAGACATTGTATAGAAAAATGAATATAGAAAAATAAATATACCTAGTACAGCTATAAATTGTAAGTATAGTGGATTTTCTATATTATAGTACCTATTTGTGAAATCCATAATATTTTCAAATGTCATATCTGGGTCTTGTACTGTACTGTATTCTAGCCTTGACATAGTTCTTCCTATAGTTATTAAATTTGTTAAACTAAATACTACAGTTATAGCTGAAAGAATAGATACAAAACTTGATAATATTAAATATCTTTTTTTATATTTAATTACTTCACTTTTTTTCTCTAAATTCCATAAATCAGCTAAACTGTACCGTGATATTCTATATATATTTGTTAAACCAATGATAAAAAGCATTATAGAAAAAAACACTACTACATTTAAAGATATATCACCATATAAAACAAAGTAAAATTGTAATTCCTGACCAGATAATACAAATGTAAAACCCGTTATAGCAATAGTTAATAAATGTCCAAATATTATACCAATAACAATTCCCACAATACCTAACAAAAAACCTTCAACAAAAAACATATAGGAAACTGTACGATTTTTCATTCCCAAAATTAAGTAAAGAGTTAAACTTTTTAATCTTGTTTTTAATATATATTTATTTACATATACTACAATAAAAAATATGGCTATAGAACTTGCATATAGACCAAAACTAAGAATAATCCTAAGTTCATTAAAATTAAAAAATTCTTCATTTATAGATTGTCTGAAAGGACTATTTGCACTTCCTATAGTAAGAAATGCAAAAAAAAGACTTGAAATAACTGCTAAAGTAAAAATGTATATAGCATAATCTTTTAGAGATTTTTTTAAGTTTAATAACGATATTTTTGTATAAATACTAACTATAACCACCCCTTAAAATTTTTCAATATATACAGATGGTAGAAAAAATAACAGCTACCATCTGTATATATTGATTTAGGCTAATTGTTTAAATCTGCTAATCCACTATCACAGAATAAATAATGCCGAGAACTAGGCTCAATATCAACCTGTGTAATTTGTTTTAAATTAAAACCACAAAAGTTTATATAAAAAAATTTGCTCAAACATATAAATCACCCCTCTTTCGTATTATGAATTTATATTTGTTAGCAATTAATTGCTAACAAATCCATTGTAACATGGATTTCAATATTTTTTACAAAACTGCACTAACTTATATATATTCTGCACTAATCTGTAACAAAACTTTTAAAAATACAGAAAAGTACAGAATAATTACAAGTTAGTGCATACAAAAACTAAAAAAAATGTTATTATATAAATATAACTGCAAATAAAGAGGATATTTGTTATGCATATATTAATATTTTTACTGGAATCTTTTGTATTTTCATATGTTTTGAATTTGCTTTTAAAAAAGCTAAGTATTATCGATATGGAAAATTTACACTATTCAATATTGTTATTTGTAAATGTACCTACACTATTATTTGTGAAATTTTTAACTAATTTATATATACCACTTTCTACAGTTGCTATGCGTATATATAACTTGCCATCTGTAGCTATAATAGTTATCCCTACAACAATATTATTATGTATTTTTTCAAGGAGATTTGTGCGTTCTATTTTTAGTGTTATGGTATTGTTTTTTATACTTTTTATATCAGAAGCAATATCTCTAATTCTAATAGGAATTTTTATTGAAGGTTTTTTCCGTGTCGTTTTTTCTATTAGTATTTACACATATCGAAATCTTATAGCTGTAATACCCTCTATGTTAATATCTCTAAAACTTGTACAAAAGTTTAATAAATTTTTCGATGGAAAAGAAAATATTTACGATAACAAAATAACTTTACTTGTAGTTGCAAATATGTATTTTATATTTCTATTTGGTAGGATTGATGGTGGACCTTTTTTGTTCTTGGTTTATATTCTTTTAAATATAGTCATAATCATATTTCTTATGCTTGGAATGATAAAAGAAAATGAAATAAAAAATAAATTATTGCTAGACGAAACCACAAAAATCTATATAAAAAATTTAGAAGAAACACTACAATCTCTAAAAATTGTAAAACATGATTACATAAATATTTTAGCTTCACTAAAAACTTTTATAGATACAGAAGATTACAAAGGGCTAACTAAATATTTTTCAAAAGAACTAACAGAACTTAACAAAAGCATAATAAACGACAATAGAATTGTAAACGATTTGTACAATATAAAAATTAACGAAATAAAAGGAATACTGCTATACAAATGTAATATTGCAGTTATGAAAAACATAGTTGTAAACATAGAGGTTAGAGAACCAATAGAAAATATATATTTCTCTACAGCTAAATTATGCCAAATTCTTGGTATTTTTCTCGACAATGCTATAGAAGCTATAAACGATACATCAAAAAAAGAGCTTCATATAGCTTTTATAAAAGATGAAAATTCTACTGTTATAGTTATAAAAAATAGTTGGAACTATAGAAAGATGTCTATAAAACAGATATTTGAAGATGGATTTTCTACAAAAAGTGGAAATGAGGGTATTGGATTATCTACGGTAAATAAATATATTACTGAAACTAAAAATATAGCATTAGATACTTATTTAGAAGAAGGCTATTTTACACAGGTTTTTACTATACATTTAAAGTACTGACAGCAGAAATTCGGATTGAAATAGTTAATAAGATTAAAACAATATCTTATGTATATTTAAAAAAATATTTTAAATTTTTATCGCCTAACTTAGGCTAGGCGATAAAGTAAAATAATAGTTTAGATTAATATTTATAATTTTTTTATCGTAAAGGTAATAAATAATTTGCACCCATTTCTTTTATGATTTTTTTTAACTCTTCTTTGTTTATTCCTGCTAAATTACTTATAGATAAAATCATATCTAATGAATAATTAGACTTTATAGCCTGTTTAATTATTTCAATTTTACCTTCAATTTTACCCTGTTCTTTACCTTGTTCAACATAATATTCAACAAAATTCATTTTATTTTTACCCTCCTTATCTTCTTTTAAAATATTTAAAGTATTCTCAAAGGATTTTGATATTTCTATTACATCTTTATCTTTTAAAACTATATTTTCATCTAACAAAAATCTTGCAAGTTCTCCTGCTTTTGTATCCAATTTAGCTAATTTAGAAGAAATAATAAAAAACAAGATATTCGAATATAGAAAATCAACTATCTTGTTTTTTATTTTGAAAATACTAAATTAATAAACACTTCATTATTAATGCTATTGTACAAATCTATTATATGCTTCTTAGGTATGAAAATTAGTTATAAAAAATTCATTATTTTTAAAGTCTATTAAGACATTGCTATTATCGCCTATACTACCTTTTAATAATTCCTCTGCTATTTTATCTTCTATATTATTTTGTATTGTTCTTCTTAATGGTCTTGCTCCATATTTTTCATCGTATCCCATGTTCGATATTTGAAATAATGCATTGTCCGAAATGTCAAAATTTATATTATTAGTAGCTTTTACACGTAACCTTACTTGTTCTATCATTCCTATTGCAATTTGTTTTATTTCATTTTGTGTTAATGTGTTAAAAATGATTATATCATCTATTCTATTTAAAAATTCTGGAGCAAATGTATTTTTTATATCTTCCAATATAATAGATTTATCTTTTTTATTTTTTAGTTCACTCATCCCAGCATTACTTGTCATTATAATAACTGTATTTTTAAAATTAATTTTTCTACCATGTGAATCAGTTATATTTCCATCATCTAAAATTTGCAATAGAAGATTAAATATATCTTTGTGTGCTTTTTCTATTTCGTCAAAAAGAACTATAGAATAAGGCTTTAATCTTACTTTTTCTGTAAAATGTCCGCCATCATCATAACCTATATATCCAGGTGGAGGACCTATCAACTTATTTATAGAATTTCTTTCCATATATTCACTCATATCTATTCTTAAAATAGCTTCATCTGTTCCAAAAAGAACATTTGCCAAGGTCTTACAAAGCTCGGTTTTTCCAACTCCAGTTGACCCAAGAAAAAGAAAAGAACCAATAGCACGTTTTGGGTCTTTTATACCTACTCTACTTCTTCTTATTGCTTTAGATATACTTTTTATTGCTTCGTCCTGACCTTTTATTCTTTCATGAAGCAATTTTTCCAAATTTATCAACCTGCTCTGTTCTTCCTCTTCAAGTTTTTTTATAGGTATACCAGTCCAGCTTGTTACTATTTTTGCTATTTCTTCTTCATCTACAACAATATCTTCTGTTTCATTTTTTATTTTCCATTTTTTATTTTCCATTTCTAATTCATTAATTAGTTCTTCATTTCTTTTAATTATTTCCCTTGCAATATTGTACGCCTCATTTGATACCAAATATTCTTTTAACTCTTTTATAGTTTCTATATTCTCTTCTAAATTCTTTATTGTTGTAGGGGCTGTGAATTTTCTTAAACTAATATTTGAAGAACTTTCATCTAAAAGGTCTATCGCTTTATCTGGTAAGTATCTATCATTTATATATCTAGCAGAAAATTTTACAGCTGCCTCTATTGCCCCATCTGTTATTTTTAAATTATGATGATTTTCATATTTAGATTTTAAACCATATAAAATTGAAATTGCCTCTTGTTCTGTTGGTTCTTCTATTTTTACAGGTTGAAAACGTCTTTCAAGTGCCCCATTTTTCTCTATATGCATTCTGTATTCATCTATTGTAGTTGCACCTATCATTTGTATTCTTCCTCGAGACAATGCAGGTTTTAGCATATTTGCAGCATCCATAGAACCACCACTAGTAGAGCCAGCACCTATAAGAGTGTGTATTTCGTCCAAAAATAAAATAATACCTTCATTTGTTTCTAATTCCTCTATTATTTTTTGCATTCTTTCTTCGAAATCACCTCTATGTTTACTACCTGCTATCATAGAACTAAGCTCTAGACTTATTATTCTTTTACCTTTTAAAATATTCGGCACATTTCCTTCTATTATTTTTTGTGAAAGACCTTCTACGATTGCTGTTTTTCCAACACCTGGCTCTCCTATTAAAACAGGATTATTTTTTGTTCTTCTTGATAAAATTTGTATAATTCTTTTTATTTCAAAATCTCTACCTATTACTGGGTCGAATCTATTTTCTTTTGCATATGATGTAAAATCTTTACCATATGTATCTAAATTTTGTGTTTTTGAAATTTCTACATTAGATTTTTTAAAAATAGATTCAGAAGATTTTTTGTTATTTTTTTGATTTATTTTTGTTAAAAGTTCGTTGAGTTCTTCTAAAATAAGCTTTCTGTCTATATTTAAACTTTGTAATATTAACACAGCTGTACATTCTTCATCTTGTAAGAGAGATAGTAATAAATTTTCTGTGCTAATAATTCCATTTCCTATAGTTGCAGCCTCTTCTAGTATATATTTTGTTCTTGGTGTAAAATTTATTTTTATATTTGAATCCCAAATTTTAGAGATATTATTTTCTGCTTCTTGTTCGTATATAATTAATTCTTTTATTTTATTTTGTAATTTTTCTAGTGTTAGACCTTTTTCTTCTAATTGTTCACTAGCTAAAGAGTTCGAAATACTAAGGATAGAAATAAGAATATGCCATGTAGATATGTGATTATAGCTATAATCTTTACTTATCAATTTTGATTTTTCTATAATTTCATTACATTTCTTTGTAAATTTATACATAGTTTTACCTAACCTTTTTGTATTTGAATATATTAATTATTTTACACTAATTAGCAATAAAAATAAAGGTAAAAAATTGTTTTAATTTTTTTGAAAATTTTAAAAAAACATGATAAAATCGATTAATAATAAAAAAGTGAAAATTCTCGAATTTTTTCGAAAAATTATATTATGATAAAAAATAAAGGATTATTATGACAGATATAAAAAAATATATAAGACAGGTATTTTGGTTTTTCTTTATTTTGTTTACATCTGTTGTCGTATATTTGTCGTATTTTTATTTTGTTTTGGCAAGCGATATTAAAAATTATAGTATGAATCCAAGAGTAAGAATATCAAGACCAAATATTTTGCGTGGTAGAATTTTGGATAGAAATGGTGTAATCTTAGCGTTTTCTGATGAAGATGGAAGGTATTACCCTATGGAAAATGTTTTTTCACATGTTGTAGGTCATACAAGCGTTGGTCATTCTGGTATAGAAGAAAGATACAATTTTAATCTTACAAATTTATCTAACGAACTTTGGCAAAGAATAAAAAATTTATCTACTGGTAGTGTATTACAAGGAGATGATATACACACAACTTTGGACTATAGAATACAAAATTTTGCATATAATTTATTAAACCAAAGAGGAAGCATAGTTTTAATGCAGCCAAGTACAGGTAATATATTAGCAATGGTTAGTTATCCTAGCTATAATCCAAATACAGCTGAATATTTTTGGGATTATTTAGCTATTGGTAGCGAAAGTCCCCTTTTAAATAGAGCTACTCAAGGGCTGTATCCTCCCGGCTCTACATTTAAAATATTTCCTGCAGCATTATCTGTTAGAGAAAGAATAGATTTTAATCATTTTTGTAATGGATATATTACTATAAATGGTACAACTATACGTTGTTTTCATTCTACACCGCATGGAAATGTAGACTTAAATAGAGCTTTTTATTTATCATGCAATACTTATTTTGTTGCCCTTGCAAATTACATGGGGTATGAAAATTTTACAACTGGAATAGAAGAATATTTTAAAGAAATATCATTTTCTCTTGCACACAATCAAAGTAGATTTAATTTTGAAAATGGTATAGATAATTTAATATTGTCTGCTATAGGTCAGGGTAGGACAGTTGTTACACCACTTTATATGGCAATGGTTTCTTCAGCTATTTCGAACGGTGGAATTATGAATATGCCAAACATAGTAAATAATAATTCTATTTTTAGTAGAACACATAGTACAACTTTATTTACAGTGGAAGAAGTAGAAAAACTTAGAGAAATTATGACAGAAGTAGTAACAAGAGGTACAGGTACAGCAGCAGGAATAAATAATATGCAACTGGCAGGAAAAACAGGTACAGCAGAAAATGAAACAGATATAGCTCATGGATGGTTTACTGGTTTTTTAGTAGATGGAGATTTGGCAATCTCTATTATTTTAGAAAATTCTGGTGGTACAGGACCTGTTTTGCCTATTGTTAAAAGTATTATGCAGTATGCTGCGAGTTTGGATATGTAAAATTGTAATTTTAAAATACAAAAAATAGCCCATACTTTAAATTTAAAGTTAGGGCTATTTTTTGATTAGTGTTACAAAAAGTTTATAAGACACTTAGAAAACAAATATCTTATAATTATAACACAAAAATTTATTTTATTTAATAATGACTGAAATACTGTTAATTTTGTTTTTCAGAATTTTTTAGAAGTGTTATTTGTTTTTTAAGTTCTTCTATTTCTTTTTTAGCATTTGCTACGGTATCTTTAGCTTTTGCTTCAGCATTTGCTACGGCATCTTTAGCTTTTTCTATGGTATCTTTAGCTTTTGCTTCAGCATCTTCAGCACGCCTATTAGCCTCATTCAAACGCTGCATTGCATCTGTAACTAATGCATCCCTTTCTTCTAATATACTCATCATATTTACCAACCCCTTTTCTTGTCTAAAATTTTCTAATTCTTTTTCTAACATACTAGCTAATTCTTTTGTTCCCTTGTATGTTAATTCTGTTTCATAGTCCATTAAAAAACTTGCAAGTTCTTTTGCTTCTCCTTATAATGTTCTATTTGCGTTTCTACTTCTACGTCATCTGTAATAAGCTCTATTTTATTTTTAGCTGTTTTATTATACTCTTCCAAAAAAACATTAACTATGTTTTTTAAGTATACCCAATTTTCTTTTTTATCAAATGTATAGTTTGTAAAAATATCTGTCATACGGTATACTGGCAACTTCTTGTTGTGTACCTTTTCACTATTTACGGTTACATAGCCTAATGGTACTTTTTTACGTTTCATTTTTTAGTTAATCTCACTTTATTATTAATAAATATCAACTAGTAATTTATTAAGTTTTGTAAGCAACCTTCTTTCAATTTTATTATAATATATTTTTACTAGGACATTATATGAGCAGTAGGTCTAAAAATATCATAACCTATATTTAAGTAGTACAAAAATACTGACATTGTTAATAGTCTCCTTTCAATTTTATTTAGATAGATAATTATTCACCTTCATCGTTTAAAATTGTATCTACAGATATATCCAAAACTTTTGCTATCTTGAATAAATTGTATATACTAGGAAATCTTTTTCCGTTTTCTATATATACTAAAAAAGAAAGGCTAATACCAGATTTATTTGCTAACATTTCTATACTCATATCTCTATATTTACGATATCTTTTAATATTTTTAATAATTCTAGACCTTAATTGCGGTTCTGTTATAGAAAATTGAATATGTGAACTGTATTCGTTTACTTCATCTAATAATATTGAATATATTTTATCGTTGATATTTTTAGCAAAATCTAACCCTTTATCGACAATATTGAAATCTCCTAGGAAAAGTCCTTTTCTAACAATATTCGTACCAATAAAGTCATTAAAATTTTCTTTTTCGCATAATTCAATTGCTATATCTATATGCTTCAAAAATTCATTTTTTAAATCTTCATAGGAAGTTATTATATCATAGTAATTTGAGCGTAATAACATAGTTGCAATATTTGTATGTATAGCTGCTTTTATACGAGGATAGTTAATATCATCACTATACTTTTCTAAACTTTTTAACAATTTCTCTCCAAGTAAACAAGATTGATTATAATCTTTTGCATGACCAAGTACAGTTGCTAAAATTCTAATATCATATAAATCGAATTCATGTATTGAATTAATTGCTCTTGTAATTATCGGTAATACTATTTTATGAGATTTTTTAAAATTATTAAACTTTGCTTCTTCTACATACATAGTAGACACAATTAAAACATCTGAAATTTGCCTATCGTAACCATGTGTATTTATATATTTTATAAATTTTTCTTGCATTTTTACAATACTTTCAGAGTTGTGGTTACCGCCTAAATTAAAAAACGAATCTAATAATTGGGTTTTTGTATATTCTTCTATCATTGGTGTACCTGCGTATTGTTTGATGCTATTTTAAGTAAATTATGTATAGGCATCAATTAACTACACATAATTTTATATTTAATTGGGAAGTACATCTGCTCATCATTTTAATATTTATGTATCTTGTTGTCAATAGTTTTTTTGTTATTTTTACAAATTATTTTATTTTTATTCATAAAAAATGAATTATTTTTTTTATTGCAAAATTGCAAATTTTATTCTAAAAAATTCGCAGTTTAATTGTATTCATTAAAAAAATTGGAACATATCAAGATATTTTGTAAAAAAAATAAAAAAAGTATTGACTTTTGAAATGCACTAATGTATAATATTTTCAATAAGTTGTTCCATATCCATATCCATATCCATATCCATATCCATATCCATATCCATATCCATATCCATATCCATATCCATATCCATATCCATATCCATATCCATATCCATATCCATATCCATATCCATATCCATAT
>Ga0268261_10000476_pt1 | contig 25157 bp, 9 predicted proteins | sample TergutNc150P1_FD_190353 | JGI IMG/M metagenome (GOLD analysis project Ga0268261, IMG submission 190353) | Nasutitermes corniger P1 segment gut microbial community from laboratory colony in Florida, USA - Nc150 P1 (SPAdes) (version 2) | ecosystem: Host-associated > Arthropoda: Insects > Digestive...
GCTGCGTCGTTGTGTGTGATCTAGAAACATCAAGAATGGGTGCTCCATATATATATATATATATATATATATATGACATTAGTCGCCTAAGGGTCAACAACTGTTTTTGCTTATTTTAACAGGAGTTCAGCTGGGGTGACAACACTGCTAAAGGTCCTGTTGGTATTGTCAACACTGTGGCATGACATGGTGCAAGCTACACTCATCACAAGTTATTGTCTTCAGAGTCAGCTGTTGTCACTGCATGTCCAGTCACTGAGAGAGAAACTTTTGCAGCATATCATATCCCATGGTGACTGGATGCGTGTGAGTAACATTCAGTATGGTGCCACTGCTTTAATTTAAGAGTATAATAAATGGGGGGGATAAATTGTTAATGTTATTTGTGCATATAATTTGAACAGAAGCATTTGCAGAAATGAAGAATGTAATGCAAAAATTAATGTTAAGAACTTTTCTTGAGATTCTCTTTGCATATAAACTAGGCTGTCTTGTGTGGCATGTAAGTACCCTTTCCCATGAGTATGATTGTGGCACCACAAACAGAAGCACAACTAAAGTGAGCCATTTTCCATGAATGTGTCTGCGGTGCTTCAGCAAATTTAAGTAGTGAACCCTCATTTCCTAGTTCAGCTTCAGGTTTGAAATGAAGTTTGAAGAGGAAGATGTCCTTCTTGTGGTAATGCACAAGTGAGTAAAAAGAAGAAAAGGAAGCATAAATTCTGGATACATCTGCTACTGAACTCAAGACAGGAACAAGGCATCTTCAACACTGTCCTTAATGATGTAAGAAATTATAAAAGTAAATTTTCAGTCATTTCCATATGTCAGTCTGCTCCTTAGATGAACTTCTCCTGTATATCAGGAATGATATTTCTGGATCAGACACAAACATGAAATGTATTCCTCCAGAAGAGTGGCAGGCTGTAACCTTGTAGTAAGTTCAAATTAACTGTTTCTGCGTATTTGCTTCTTCTTTTACAGCATTTATGCTCTCCTCCAAATGTGTTCCTTAACACAGTTACTGATGGTTTATTGAATGTCGCTTGCTTTTGTTAATGTTGTACATAGTGGCAAATGATAGGAAAGTGACTGAGAAAGTAATCTAGAAAGGACTGCTGCTGCTGCTACTGCTGCTACTGATGATGATAATAATAATAAAGAAAATACATGAGCAACATACCAGGAAACCATGAAGTTAAGGAACTACAGAAAACAGCCACATTGGGCCCTGCACACATACTTCAGAAAGTGCTAACGTACAGATACAATGGAGTCAACACAGGAACTAGCGATATGAGCGCCATGAATAATAACACCAGAATAGCTGCAACATGGTGTTCCCTAGGGACATAGTTTGTCTCAGGAATATAAGTGTAGATACCCTGCATAAAGGAGATACTGATGATGATGATGATGATGATGATGATGATGATGATGATGATGATGATGATGATGATGATGATGATGATGATGATGATGATGATGATGATGATTTGTCTTGTAAGACTGAGCAAAACCACGAACGATTTCAGAACAGCCATTCTCCTGAACCCTATGAATAGTTCTAACCACTGTACCAGGGCAGTCAGTAATGATTAGTAAAAGAAGACTTCAAAAACGAAAATATTTAAGTTTTTCATTTTTAATGAGCCTATCATTGAACACTGCTTGGAAATAATACTACACATGTAGCATATCTTATGTACTAAATGGCTTGATTCCTGAAATATATCGAAAATTTCAGAGCCAGATTGGAAGGGATCAGTACAGTCTGTGTTGGAAAAAAATCAGATGCTGCAGAACCTTGAGGGTTTTGGGTGAGACTGATGATTTCTTGGGTGAAAGAAAGACCGGGTTCTTTAGGTGGATAACACGTGTGCCTGGATTATTTCTACTGAGTGTTGGAATCCTGGCAGGAAATGAATATGTATATGTATGTACGTGAACTTGGAAAGGGGTAGGATAGGACGGATTGCTGAGATAGCAATAACTGGGGCCTGAAGCATGATGGAACTGTGAAATTGGACAAGTAAACATATATTTTGTTTGATACTTCTTAAAATATATTGAGTATGTCAAACTTTGCATCAATTTTTAAATGTTCTGACGTGGTCTTCATCTCTTTTACAAGTGAAAGAAGGAAAAGCCTGTTCTCGCCATCCTCCAATAATTTTTGATCTTCCATTTTTGTTTCCACACTCTTAAAAAAAAAAATCACATAAACTTTCTTCTGATGGAAGCCCAACATAACTTTAATAACCGAGACTCTGTTTAAAAGAAGCGGTAAAGCATTCTATGAGCAGTGTTGAACAGGCGAGAGTAAAGAGTGGACAAGCAGTACTGCACGTCTGGATGTCGAGTCTTCGATGACAGAGATTGTAATTTCTGAGGTTTTAAGAGACTGGTTCCGTGGGATCAGTGGAATAAAGACTGTCAAAATAGGGACATTGTTGGCACCGATCTGCAACAGAGAACAGCAAGAATCACAGGACAAAGAAATTATAAACATTGGGGAAAGCCAGATGCACGAGGTTGGATCAGCGTTTTCAAAGGATGCCACTTCTGAAATACAGGATCCTGCTCCAACTGTTTGTTGAAAGGCTCCAAACAGAAACAGAGGAAGTCGACATTAAATTATCAGAAAGAAATGCTGCATCTAGAGTACAGGTAACTCGAGTGGTTCATTAATGAAGGGGATGACAGTTGTGAGGATCCATTTGTCTTCAGGTCTCTAATTCCGTATGTGAAACAGTTACCTCCCACAAAAATTATTAGTGCACTGCCAGAATAATGTGCTTCAATTTTGGCTTCATCTTCAGCCCTCAGCAAGAATAGTTCTGGTTACAGTAGGCGTAATCGTATAATGTACATACCTGGTATCGATGTAACAACACCATAGTGTGATACCAAGAATAATTAACTGTACAAATCTACTACAACTGCTTACGTGCGTGTGCTGTAGGGATCACAGACATTAAGTATGCATTCATTTATATTGCAGTTACTGTAAATTATGTAACCATGATAGTCTATAGGCATTAATCTTGCCACACATATTATTTTATCTACCAATGTATTTATCACAATCATTTCAAATGCAGCAGTTTTCCAGTGAACCATACTGGCTCCATCAAAAAACTGAATAAATTGTGTTCAATGTGAGATATGTTTAACTTACCTCAGTGTTACAAACAGTCTTCATTCCAAGGGCATTATTTTATGATAATTGGTTGAGTTGTGTGAAATGTCCTGTCATATACCATGCACTATATACATCAAATGATGAAGACTACATTCTGCAGTACTCAAAGTGGAGCGTTTCCTTAGCTCATTATGGAGGTGATGCAATTCCCCTTACTGATAGGAGTTTTTAAATGTGCCATGTTTGGTTTGCCTCCCCACACCATTTAAATCAAATTTTAAGACATTTTGCTGCAGCAGAAAGAGATTGGGCGCTCTCAGTGACGCAGTTAAGTCTAAAACCCTGCACACTAGATATGAGGTACAGGCGGTGTTTGTGTTCTATGCGCTTCTGTACCACATAGGCTAGATTGCAGATTATGGTTAGATCATACATTTTTCTTTGTGTTGCCCTCTTACCCTTCTTTTCACTCTATTCTTGCACTCTAAATCGCATTGCAAAACTAATTTCAACCATGCCCACAACAGATGCCATTTAGACGGTCACTGCCACGCAGGACATAGCCTGAAGCAAGCTTAGGCATCGTAGGCCAATACATAGAGAACCCAAGCTTCATGTTGCTTTAAATTTCCTGCTGTATTGTGCTTGACCTGTGCAATAAACATCCACTTAGTCCCCAGAATTGCGTGTGCGACATAATTATGATACCTATGGGAATAGGAATTCACATTTCAAATAATCTAAAATGGAATACCCACATTCAGTTTTGTTCTGAAAGTTAAACAAGGTATCCTATATGATCACATCACTGAGAGGTGACTTAAGCTTATTTATGTTAAGAAATATATATATATATATATATACTCTTAAAAAAATTTCAGTGTTTGATAAGGTATGGTATAATTTTATGGGGTGGGGAAATTGAGATTGTAAAGGTACTAAAAATACAATAAAGTGTACTACACGCAATTAAAGGGCTGAATAAAAGACAGGCTTCTATGCCAATTTTTAAAGAGTTAAAGATTCTCACAGTGACCATATTATACATTTTTGAGGTGTTGCGCTACACTAAAAAAAATAAACATATATTTAAGAAAGGATTTAAATGTGTATGAATACAATACAAGAAGAAAATGTGATTTCCAAGTTCCAAGTTTTAATACACAACTCTTTAAGAGGAGTGTGATAAATATGGGAAGATGCCAACTGAAATAAAGCAGTTGGAAAGTTTCAGGGATATTGAAGAAAAATTAAAGTTATTTCTACTGGAACATCCTTTTTACTCGTTAAATGAGTTTTTTTATGCTTGAAGATGACAATAATAATAACACCAGTAAAACAAGATGAAAATAGGACTTATATTTAATTGTAAAATTTGCTATTGTAGAACTAGATTCGCTTATTTGGATAATTAATCGCACTTGTGTAGTTGACCAGCGATTTCTGTAGGTTTGTTTTGTGGACTTATGTAATTCTTGTAAAACGTTTGTGAATCTTTATTTCTTTATTGTCTTAAGCATTGTTTGACTCATCTAAGTGCTATACATGTAACAAACAGATGATGAAAAAATAGAGTTACTCTGTAGGAAAAGTAAGGAGGATATTCCAGCGTAAATATCAAGATATTACAGTCCTACATAGAACCGTTTATATACTTGTAAATAATTTAATACCCGCAGAGTCTTGTTGGATAATGAAACCAAAAGAAAACGCAAAGAGTCACTGAATTGAACTGCTGCTGGTTGAATATTCTTCATTTAAATAATTCAGATCGCTTGCACAGGAAACTATTGTATGAAGATCGTTAGCAGAAAGTTCAACAACACTCATTAGGTTGAAACTACTAGAGTGATGCGGGGGAAGAGTGCGGGCGTGAATGGCACCTGCACACGGAGAAAAAGATGAGTCATGCCATTTGATAACCTGTTCAGGGACGATGGGTCGGTGGGGTATAGGGCAGCGGACCGCAGCTGCTGGTCTTTATTGCTAAATGAAATCCGTCATTCAGACACAGTATCGTTTGCAGCTTCAGTTTAAAGTTCGTACGCATGGCCCGATTCCATCACATGACATGATTTTAGGCTAACAGGGGAGTCTTTTCAACATAGTTCACGTCGCTCAGCCTGGAAACAATCTTGTATGCTAAGCACAACCAGAATGAGAAAGGGACAGATTTTTGCAGGTCATGAATCTCTACAAGACGCAGATTGTCCGGAATCTTTTTCCGCCCGAAGAGGTGTCTAGAGTAAAATTTTGTAAGACGGGAATTCTCAACAAAGATCGCGGTGTTGTCAATAGAGTATATGGACAACGAAGCAGATTTTCATGTTTTGGTAATAAAATAATACGCGATATGTGGCACCAGTAAATCCTAGACAATTGCACGAACAGCCACTGCATTCACATGAAGTCACAGTATAGTGTGCAGAAGGAACGTTTGGGTCCATGGACCCATTTCTCTTTGAAAATTATAACGGCAAGAAGGTTACAGTTACTGCTGAGCGTTACATAGCGATGCTGTAGTTTCTTGCTTCTGTAGCTGGAAGAACTTAGTGTACATTAGAATAATCTCTAGCAAGATGGAGCTGCTCAACGCAGTATGGACGTAATTCGCAATCTCTTCCAACGGGTTGTATAGTGTTTTGGGGATATCTTATGGCCTACACGTTCGCCGAACCTGCAGATCCCGTGTTGCTTTCTGTGAGGACATTTTGCACAACGTGTTTACAGACATCGCCCAATCACAGGAGGAGCTTAAGCGTGCTATTCAGGATGAAACTGCGACCACAAATTAAGAGCTGCTGCGCGGAAGTTTTTTTTTTTTTTTTTTTTTTTTTGGTGAATCGTTTAAGACAATGTGTTGCAAGTAAAGGAGACCATCTTCAAGATGTTATCTATCCTAATTAATAAATAAGATATAAATAGCCTGTTTTGTACATAAACTGGTTCATTTTATTTCATTGCTTTCTTCTTGTATAGAATAATATCATGTGTCAACAAGACAGGCTATGTACGTATGACGTAACTCGCGTAACCATTGCTGTCGTGGAAAACCAATAATACTAAATGTCATGAGTGTGTCTGCATTCTATCCTCAGTTATCCGGCAAGAAAACAGATGCGCCGTATTGTGTCATCTGTGGCTTGTCTGGCTTTGCCATATTTTCCCACATTTTCTCATAAACGGCACAGATGTCGGGAAAAATGTATTGATCATAAATTATGGGTTTGATTTTCTTTGCAAATTTTGTCTGGAACATTTCTCATTCTAAGAAGAATACGTAGGTCTTCATATAAAGTATCCGTTATTCATGTCGGATTCAATCAAACTTGAATTTTCTGGACAGATTTTCGAAAAATACTCAAATATCAAATGTAATGAAAATACGCCTTTGGGATCCAAGTTGTTGCATGTGGACGAACAGACATGATACCCATAGTCACTTTTCACAATTTTGCCTGAAAAGTGCCAGTGGACTCTGCGCCAACCTATATTAAAGGCAAAAGACAGCTGCAGTACTTACAAAGTGAGTTTCCATAACTGGATTCTTTAATCTGTTTTTAGTGGTGACGTTAATTGTCAGTTGATTTTCCTTCTTGGCATGACTAGGTTTAATTTTCACAGTGATGTAACTTTACAGAACAGAAGATACTGGAGTTCATATACTATGAGATAATTAACGAGGTTCAGATACACAGTTCAAACATTTACAAATGATGTAATATGAATCCAGATAGAATAACTGAGCTATTTTTTTCAAGAACACATATACTCTGCCTAGGTTATGCGTGGCTAACAGACAAAGAATACCAATATGCATTCTTGCAACAAAATGCATGACTGAGTGACTAATTGATTTATTATTATATTCAAGTGGATCCAGTACACGTCTAGTACAGTCATTGGATATAGAATACATCATACTTCTATTAGTAAGCATATATATAATACATATAAGCACGTTGACAGACGATATTACAACTATAGTTACACTGGTATAATACAGTGTCAGGTAATTGACAAAAAAAATTAAGTTTACAATATAAACAGATGTTAATTACAATAATACAAATGTGATTATAATGGCATAAAATGTCAGCTAACTGACAATCAGAATATAAAGAAACATTAAAATTTACAGTTATAACTGAAACTAGACATTGTTAATGTGTTCCTTAGTCATAACTATACACATTATTCATTAAAAAAAATTTATCCAAATTATAAATACAAGGCATAAGCAAGTAATTATTTAAGGCACTTTTAGATTTATTGGGATATTTTTCAATCTGTTTGAGTTCTAACGGCAGTTTTTTAAAAAGTTTTACACCTGAGTAATGAACATCCTGTTGGTATATGGATAAGGAGGCGTACAGAAGATGAAAATGCTTACTTTGTCGAGTTAGTACACTATGACTGTCATAATTTGTTGTAAAATGATCCCTGTTCTTCACCAGAGATAAAAGAATAGAAAAAATACACTGTGATTTAAACAGTACAACTCCCAACTGTTTAGAGTTCTACATGAGTCTTTGTTTCTACTTCCTGCTGTAATTCTAATTGCTCTTTTTTTGCAATTTTATGACTATGAGATGATTTGCCCCAAAATATAATACCATATGATATAATGGAGTGGAAAGAGCATAATAAATCATTATTAAAGATGAGTGGGACTTACATGGTTTAACAGATCTAAACATATAACCAACACAGCTTAATATATTCACTATTCCTTCTATATGAGTACTCCAGGATAATGTGTTATCTACAAGTAGGGCAAGATATTTTGTATGAGAGACATTTGCGATTATATTATTACCATTTATAATCTTTCTATCAGTTGGCCTACATTTTTTGTTCTAAATTGAACACACGTTTTTTTTTATAATTGAAGGAGAGTAAGCTGACTTTGAACCATTTATTTTTAATTTGATAAGTATTAAGCATATTTGTATTTAGACTATCAGTCTTTATGGTGAGTAAATACTATCCTGGTGTCATCAGTAAATAAAATAGGGACAGAAGTATTATTTATGATTTAGATCATTTATATACAATAAGAACAACAGAGGACCCAGGACAGAGCCCTATGGCACACCATGATGAATTTTAGACTATTTGGAAGTTATAAAATTATGAGATTTAGTGTCATTTGAGAGTACTCATTGATATCTGTCAGATATTGTGTGTCAAGGGTTTTTTCTTACCAATTAATACATAAAACTCCATTTTGAGTAATGGTATGTTATGGTTAAAAAAGTCAAATGCTTTTTTTGTATCACAGAATATGTACAGTAATCCACAAAGTGTCCATGGTCATAATTATTAGCGGTAATTTGTGGCTACTATGCTCCCTCAGCACCGACAAACATGATATTTATTTACGGGGAACCATACATCCAACCTCAAGCAGTTAGAAAGCTACCCAAATTTGATATGATACTGTGATGAATTTCATAATAAAGTTTACAACAACCCAACCCAGCGTTCCTGAGCTTACACTACATATGACAAGGAATGTGGGTGGCTTTGCAAAGAGGAATAAGGTAACACTTATTATTTTGTTCCAGGAAATAGGTGAATTTAGAAAGCTTCTGAAGTACTTGAATGAAGACCTTTCACCAATAATCTGCATCTTGTTAATTGTCAACATTTCATTCTCAGCCTCAGGGATTGTATGGCTGCTGAAGTTTGATGCAGCAGACACAGAAACTGAACCAGTCAATGGAGTCAGTGTTCTGAACACACTTCTTTGGGTGCTGATAGTTGTTGCCCCTTTCATTCAGGTGAGCCATTTTGCAACTCTTATATCAAGACAAAATTGAATGCAGGAAATACTTGAGTGAAAAAAATACTAATGTGTATGATAGGAACAAGGATACTATGGTAAGTCATCACTTAACACTATGATTATGTTTTTGTAAGCTGCTAACAGCACATGTATTAGAATCACCTGCTGGCCATTTTGAAGCCATTCCAATGCGTAAATGAAAACAGAACAATAAAAATAAGGTTACATACAGTACACATAATGTGCAATGGCATCCTCACTCAGCAAAAATGTAAGCAAGACAGGTGCTTTATGCAGCTGCTACTGTGATACATGGAGTCTGCTGTTACGCAGTGTCACTACCAATATCTGAACAATGCAGTAATGAATTAATACAATATTGTATTGAGGCTTGGTGGAAAACAATATCAATATAACGATAAAACAATATCAATTACATTTACATTAAGCCCTTAATGTACCTGCATTAAAATTTGGTTGTATGAATGACAGTTCATCTGTACAATTAGTCTCTTCTTTCAGGAACTACTTTCAGTGGTACAGCATAGTTTCATGTCCTGTCTCATTTGATCTGGTCAGTACTTTGTTGTTCTTCCTAAGCACTAAATTTGAAAGGACAACACTCAAACAAGGACCACAGATTACATGATACCTGTGGTTTGTTTACTTGTTAACTAATTGCTCATTTGAGAGTGTCATCAGTAGCTCAGTCTACACAGCATTTCATAGTAGAATAATTAATGAATTGGAAGTGGCATGAAGGAAGTTACCATGACCTAATGAGACACTAACCAATATTTGCCTGGAGACACTGAGGAAAACCATTTTTAACCCTTAGGTTACTAATGTCATATATATATGGAGCACCTATTCTTGATGTTTCTAGATCATACACAATGACACACCACAGTCGGTAGGACTCCTCTGGACGAGTGATCAGCTCGTCGCAGAGACCTCTACCTGACAACACACGACACTCACAACAGACAAATATCCATGCCCCCGGTGGGATTCGAACCCACGATTTCAGCAGGTGAGCGGCCGCTTATGTATTATAATCACAAATCACTATTATATATATCTTATTGTTGAGACTAATTTTGTACTATGCCTGTTGTTATCTAATGACAAGTTCTATAACCACTCTGGTGGATCTCTGGAATACTAAATGATGATGATGATGAATTACAAATGTAACATCTTTATGATGGTTATGGTTTTAAGATAATGGCTTTTGATATGAATTGTGATTACTAAGTTTGCCATTAATAATAACTAAGTTATTGAGTTACTTTTTGTAGTAGTCTTAAATAGATTCACAGCTGCCAAGAACCTGATCATAAATTCAACCATTACTATCTATGACTGCCATTTTCCACCATTTCCTTAGTCTCTCCAGGTTAATGTAAAGACAGTACAGGCAGTCCCCACTTTAAAAAATAATTACATTCCAGAAGATCCAGTGCAAGTCAAATTTTGCACAAGTCAGAATTTAGTGCACATGTAGAATCTGGCTGAAGTCCAAACTCCAATGCACTGGAACCTGACCAGCCACAGCAAGACAGCTCCATTGCCTGTGTTATCACCCAGAAGTATTCTTATGCCACCTTCGTCTCACTGCACTTCCATTCTTGCAAGGGAAAACTGTACACCCAACTCAAAAATGCTGCTATTTCAATTTTTTTATTCTTCCAAATTGTGTAAGTCTGAGATTGCATATCTTGAAATTATGTACACAGGAAGTGCCTGTTAACTGAAACAGAACTTCCTCTTTCCAAATCCTTACCCACCCACAATTGATGATCACTTTCCCATGTAACAACAACAATAACACCAGCAACAGCAGCAGCAGCAGCAGAGGTAACAATGATGACAGTGACAGAACAAAAGAGCTGGAACAGTCATCACACTGGAATGACCTGATCTGCTCCTTTGTTCCTATTGCCTTCAAAAGAGACAGTACTAAATCTTCACCAAATGAACTCCATAATCATCCTAGTACCTGCAATATGTTTACAAAATCCACAATGCATTGAATATTTACTCTCGACAGGCAACCCGGCTGACAGCTGCATGTCTCGCCATGCGGGATGTAGGTCACGAAGTTCGTACACGACCATTTGTATATGAGACAACACCAGTGCAAGATTTGGACAGTATTTTGCTGTACACCTCATCTCTTCGCATGACTTCAGAACTATTCAAGATCCCTGTAACTGGAAGGTATTTGTGTATGGCCACAACAATAGGAACAATTGTGATAATCACATTGGCACAATGTGATGTTTTTTAGCCTCTTCATTGGCAATGTTTTTAATACATTTTTAGGAATCTAAGAGTGCTACTACAGTTGTTTTTAATTTATAAGTGGCATGTATTAATAATAAAAACTGAATTCTATAAGTATATGAAATCATTGTTTTCTTAAATTAATACACTTGAATTGTAAGTCACTGTTTGCTTTGCAAAAGAAGTCATTAAAAAAATTGTTTGTTGGTCTTTGGAAAAAGCAATGGCATCCAGAGCTTTTTGTATGAATTTTTGTAAATGAACTCAAAACAGCAGTAAAGAAACTAGTGTACTTATGCAAGATTTTAGGCTTCTACTGCAGTGTAGTTGAGGTCTTTGCCATTCTGGGATGCTGCATAGCAGTAATTGGTAGTTTGTGACTGATGTTTTGGGATAACATATCAGTCCCATCTTCAAGGGTTAAACAGTGTACACCAGACTAATATTGATATTTGGATAAGTTAGTAAACTTGCAAAAATTTGATCGATAACATTTCTGCACTGGTAGAATGACACACTCAGACTTTCCCTCTACTCCACAGATGATATGTTAATGTAAATAAAGAATGATAAACTAAGCAAAATCTGCTTTAAGCTAATTGGATTGTACCAATAACTACTGTATGTATGTAATACTTTCTTTACTTGTTCTGTATCCAAGGTACTAACCTGTTATGGATTCACAGAATGTAAATAAATGAAAATTCAAATGACAAATTTTCTATCATTTTATCTACTGTATATTATGAAGTTACAATAAACAATGGGTTTTTGTTTTAAAGTACTTTTGTATCTGACAATCCTTAATGTATGAAAGAGCACTGCTTGTTGAAGTTTCCCATGCTTTGTTCATTTGTCTTGCTGGTATGAGCAGCATGTAGATAAGGAAGAGTATAAGGCATTGGTGGGATAATGCTGACAGAGGAAAACTGATGTATTTGCAGTAAAACCTGTCCCCATACCACTTAATACACCACAAAATTCTCACAGGCTGGCCCAGCATGAAACCTGGGCATCTGTGGTGAGGGGTGAGCAAAAACTACCCCAGCCATAGCATGGCCAAATAAACAATGGGTTAAAATACACTGTAAAGGATGTATTTATAATTCCTTTATTAGTTCCAACTTGATACACAATTCATGCATAAATTACATAAAAGTAAACGCCTCTACATGTTTCGAGCGTCATCCGGCCATCCTCAGGAGGTCAATGTCGTTAATTGAACATGTATGCAGCCTCTGGTATTCTCATTCTCTGCAGGTGGCCGTCTTGTGCACTTGCTAAGGGGAGACAAATCTCAAGATGTGTTTATAGTTAATGAAGCTTAGATATCACCTCTTACGAACAGCACACAACTGTTTAACAAGAGTGACTAAGACAAGAGGATAATTAAGTTCAAATTATATTCTAATATATATCCGACAAGATGCAACGTTACACAGTTTGTTTTATCTGGAAACTGCTCTACATGTTTCGGGTGGTACCATCACCCATCATCAGGAGCGCAAATAACTGTATCTACAGCATCTGGTATTTGTCATGCCGTTACTGCTATCCGCCGCTATTGTGGAAGAGTTGTAACTGGTTTGAGTGTGCTGTGGGTGGCGTATGTCTATCTCTCCATGGATGAAGCATGTAAACTATTTGCAGTACTTAAGTCATCAATGCCTATCAGGACTGTGGAGTTCATGCACAACAGGTTTGTGATATGGATAAAGTTTTATCATTTGTGTAGCCATTTGTAAACTTCATATGATCATCTACTCTAATGGGAAAGTTTCCTCATTGACTCCCTTGGAAAATGTAATGTTTGTTGGATATTATCCACATTACTGTCACTTAAAATTGAATGCTGCCTGGAAAGTTTTCTGCCCTGCATCTTTCCTGTGTCTCAAAAATGGTTCCACAAAACAGATGCTGTCCATTTGTTTGGCATAAAGAAATTGGAAAATCCATCCATAAACTCATTATTTGAAGTTAAGTATGAATGAGGTGTCAGGTAGTGTTCGCCAATGAACACTTATTGCGCCTGTAAAAAAGTATGTTCCCACTTTGACTGCTCAAACATGGCTGGCACAAGTATGTTGCAAAATCATATAAGGCCCGCAAGTTCTGCACTGGTATAGTGACGACATATACATATATTTCCTGTGAATCCAGTTAAATTAGTTCACTTACAGCCATTAACGAATATTTAAATAAGGGTTCCATCACTTCTGGCTTGCACTGTATAGTCATCTACCGGCATGTGCAGAGTGGTCCAAAAGTCAGTCAAAAACATTCTTCCAAAATTTTGATACCAATATACAGCTATGCCATTCAATCTGTAAAACTATATCACAGCATTATGGGTTGTGCACTGAATATGGAGGACCTCCCTTCAAACAATTTTTGTAAATTTAGTAGATAAAGAAGTTCACAAAGTATTTTAGTGTATATATTATTAACCAGTTAACTGACTTGTAGGCTGCTCTGTGTATAGACATGTACACGCACATGCCCACGCGCACGCCCACGCACGCGCGCGCGCACACACGCACGCGCGCGGGAGCGCCCCCCCCCAGTGAACACCAAAATTGTCTAGAAGAGCCAAAACTTATTTATTTATCTATCATCTGTTTGCTACATGTATAGCACTTGGATAAGTCAAACAAAGCATGTTTGACTTGTTGGAGCATAAAGTACTAAGGAGATTTTGTGTGCTTTGTTAGTTTTATTGCTTAAATTTGTCAGGTGTACATGATTAAAGATGTGTATGTTTTAAGATTAAACTGTTAGGTCATGTAGGCTGCTTCCAATTCACATATTTACACGAAAGTGGAACATGTGCCTTGTCAAGTAGTATTAACTGCATTTACAGGCAAAAAAGAAGTCTAACGATGAGAGTCAAATTAACGAACTTACTGGAAAACAGATGTAATACTTGTTTATGAATGTTCAATGATGGAGTTGAGGAATCTATTTCCAAATTTTCTGAGTATTTTTATATAGGTATTTTGAGCAAACAAAATCAATGCAATGTGCTACGAAGTGTCATGAGTTACTGAAGCTCCCTAAAATCCAAATAAGTATCAAATGAGATTTACCCAAACAAGATTACTGTTAGGGGTACAAATAATGTGAAGCGCAAGAAATGTAAGTCTTCACTACAGCACCTTGGTTTCTCACAGCAGTTAACAGGATATATAAAAGACGCTTCCTATAATGTGAAAAGACATCCTAATTTACTTTATTTTGTAATACTTATGTAAAGCTTCATAAAATTCTCTCTCCATGGCAGCCTGGTCACCTGATTATGTAGCTACCCATTAGATGTGTACATAAGTTCTAGAGCTTCAAAGCATTTTTGAACATTTAGGAAGAGTAAAAAAATGTTAACATTCCAAGGAAATATAAACCCCCAAAGACGAAGGCACCAATGACACTCATGCATATGGTGCAAATACTGTGGTCTTATTGGTTCTGTATTTAAGAATTTTAAAACAGAATGCTTACTCCTCATTCAGACATTATATCATTCAAGAAAATATGCACATAATAACTGTCTATGAAAATGGAACACAGCAGGGTCTATGTTATTTATGGGGACAATGTGATGGAAGAAAGGAATGTCTTGAAATAACAACAAGTATATGACTGTGGCTAGGAAGTGTACGAGAGGTGACATGAAGAAGTTGATGTAATCCCATACTGTGACATTTGTCATGGACAAAATAAAAACAGAATATTTTTAGCACACTTTATGTTTGTACTCAAACAATTCCCTATATCAGGAAAATTCTGCTGAGAAGGTTTACTTTCAGAACACACATATATGGGAGCGGATAAAGAGTTCATATTACCATTACAACTTTCATAAAAAGAACAATGTGGGCACCATCGCAATGGCCTTTAGTCACAAGTCTCACCAAGCCAATCCAATGCCATTTATTGTTTAGAAATTGGAATTCTCTGACTATGATAACTAGTAAGTGATTCAGGAATTTTTGCTTCCAATAAACAAACAAGATGCTTCAGGAAGAAGAATTCGGTGGTCACTGCTGTCTGGCCTAGCTTTAAGAAATCTTCAGAAGAAATTAGAAATATGGTATAGCTTTCAGAGGAAGGTAGTGTCTGAAGTGCAAAATGTAATAAGATGAAACAGGCTACATTCTATTAAAGGATGCTTATCATAACTATACAATACCTAAGAAAAAAATTACCACAACTTACAATGTGCAAGAAAATAATAATTCCAGCATAGTATCACCAAGGGTATTTTCAAATGCCACATCCTTCAAGCACACTTGACTATTTGGAAGAGAGAAATGAAGAAAATGTTGATGAGTAAAAATGTGAATTTTTTATAAATAAACTGCTTTATAATGAACACCTGACACTTTGCAATTTCTTAAATGTAACGTGTACAATTTGGTTTTTCAAGAAAATTCATATTTACTGAAAATAAATAGAAAAACTTTATATCCTGAAATAAATCCTTGATTAAACTGAGCATACTCTTTATAGTGTAAGTAATACCATTTTGATACCTCATTACAATAAACAGGAAAACCTTTTGCTACTCTGGTAAAATTTATGTTTTTGGGGTTGTTCTCTTTTTAAAAAATAGGGGCAAAATGTGATTTTAATTAAACTGCATTGTTAAAAATCTGGCAACACAATGCAATAAAAGATATGTTCTGTACATATTTAACCCTCAAACGACCACCCGGGGTCAAATATGACCCCAGCCTTCATTTTTTTTTTATAACTTTTTTGGTGTATCTTACAATGACACCAACCTTCGCGACTTTGTCACGAAAGGTGTCCTCTAGGTCGGCATTGTGGTTTTGTGCTGTTGGTGATAACCGTTTTTCTAAAATTTCAATTTTCCCTCGCTGGGGTCAGATTTGACCCCAGGTGGCCTTGTGCGTGTTGCTTTTCTGTATTTAGTTTTGTGCATTTTTGTGGTGATAATGTGCTATAAAATACCACTACAGTATCTTTTGTAGGTATTCTGAATAAAAATGGCCTCCCATGAACAATTTCTAGACGATTACGAGATTAGTGAAATGAATATTGAACATAACCAGAATTCATATACCGTATAGGGAAATGACAATCATGTCATTGTTATATGTCATTGTTGCATGAGTTTGTTATTTCAGTGATGTCAAACTGTTGTTCTTTTTTAAGTAGACATGTATTTTAATTTGACAATAAAAGGACTGAAAACCAGCATTAGTTATAACCATTTTCATGGTGGGGTCATATTTGACCCCAGGTGGCCTTCGACATCCTAATACCTAGGGTGGCCTTTTGAGGGCTAAAGAAGATACACGTGTAATAATTGTGAATATTTTTAAAATATATGTCTGAGTAATAACTGTAAATAACTCAATACAATCTTGTAAATAAAGCCAACTTGGTGCACAATTTTTCTTAGTATGTTTATTTATTTTCTCTACATGTTTCAGGCAACTATGTGCCCATCATCGGGAGAAATAACCGTATGTATGGGACACTTGGAATTTGTCACTGAAACAAGTGGATAGTTTAAAATGACAGGGGCTTATGTCATAAAATGAAGGGTGTTACTTACACGCAAGTGATAAAATCTCAATAAAATGTTTATGTAAATTATACCATTATTCGAATGGCTTGTTTTTGGTTTGTGTGTATGCATATGTACATATAACGTAATAGTGAGGCACCTTTGTGTAACTATTGTTGCCATGGAAAAGCAATATGCATTACATATTGAAAGTGTGTATCTGTAGCCTTAGTTATCCAGCATGCAAAGCGCATGTCATACTATATTGTCATCTGTGGCTTCTCTGGCTTTGCCATCTCTTTCCAGCATAATTTTCGAAATTAAAATTATTGAACAGAAAATGCATGTTTTGATTTCTCCAAAAATTTGTCTGAAACATTTCTCACTCTAAGAAGAATTCAGCGAGACATCATATATGTGCATACGTCTTCATGTAAAGTGCTCGTTTTTCTTGTCACTTTTTAACAAGAGTTGGATTTTCTCCACAGAATTTCGACCAATTCTCAAATACCAAATTTCATGAAAATCCGTCCAGTGGGAGCCGTGTTACTCCGTGCATATGGACGACGGACAGGCATGGCAAAGCTAACAAACCGCTTTTCGCAACTTTCGGAACGCGCCTACTAAAATGGGTGGCATTTACACTGGTTTATTTGCCCTTGGATGGCTTTTATTTTACAATTATTGCAGTTATAAGGTACAAGGTGACCGGGAACAATTTACTATAATTTGAGCGTGTTACTTTTATTTATTGCACTTCCACAATATCCGAACACTTTCAACATATTTGTTAGCCGTATGTGATTGTCCATTTTGCCTTTCTGGGCTGTCTCCCTCGTACGTAAATAACATATGAACGTGTATCAATGAGGTTGTAGCATTCTACATAACTACATAAACAGACGTGCGAGAAACGTCCCTCTCCCTCCTACCCATGAAATTTACTTTTCCATCATTTGCTATCGTGGAAGTCCGGCTAGGCAACTAATGTCTACTACGAAAAATCCAGTTACACGTCCATATTTTACTTCCTTCTATGTTACCCGTCGTTCTACGTGCTTCTTCTTCTCACTATTTTATACACTGAGACCGAACGTAATATGTTTGCAAATTTACGTTACCGGCATGCACCAAGGTCTCGGGGTAGGCATATGTACGCATGCGTAAGTGTATTATTTTTATGACGGTGGCAAAAGCGGATCGAAGAGAGAGAAAACAGGTTAGCAAACCCCATGAAGTCGACACACCAGTGGAAAGCAGTGGGGTGTCGGTGGTAAACGTATGTGAAAATGTGATTGACAGGCAACTTCACTTAGACCGTCGTATACACATTTGCTAATTCTTACGCGTCGTTAGGTACGTATACAGCATTTAATTCTAATATTGTCGTTGCATATATTCAGTTTCGGCATGTTGTTTAATGTTGACATGCATGCATATAGGTTTACTAGGGCAGATATTTTAATTCCTCTTATGTTTGTGATACAAGGTAATTACAATCTGTTTCTATTTTCCGAGGTGTTTCATATTGTTAGTTAAACAGTTACGTATAGTCTTAGATAGCATGTGCGTTTACTTATTCAGCTACAGCAGACTTTGAAAAATAATAGTTTTTAATAAATGTAAACGAGCATCGAACATTGGAATAAATAACTTAGTACGTAAGCCACCACACCTGCTATTAAAAATCGATCAGAACAAACTGTTGCAGAATTTCAGAACATTTCGAACTGTTTATTCATTACTTTGGAGTGTACCAATACTGTTCTTCAGATAGCAGGTTTTCCCGGATGTAAAATTTTGTTTAATGATAAGGTGAAGCGTTGAATGGCACATTAAATGCATTTTCAGGCCAATTTTGATATTTTAATCCCTGAAAGAAACACTACCATGGCACGGAGATACATATCAAGTAAAATGGTCAACAGCCTGCCTGTTGGTCACAGTACTGTATTTGAAGTTGTTACTGATGGGTTGTCCAGACTTGCATTGACTGTGAACCAGAGGACTGCTGTGTAAAAGCGCAGGCATTTTTCTCTTACTCTTCATGTCCAAAACGCCCAGGCCTGGTCAGCCTCCTATATAGTGAGAAAGAGAAGGGTAGATTGTGTAGCTTACAGCCCTTTCTAAACATGCCATAATAGTGCTAAGTGATCACTAATCAAGCATTTGCGTATGCGTTTTTTATCATATATTTTATACTTGTTCAAGATGCTTATGTGGAACAGGCCAGTAAGGTGCATAACTCCACATTACATGAATTAAATAATTTTAGTCAAATTTGAGCCATAACTTGTAGTACAAAATGAAGTTACAGCATAAAGTACTCATATGTTGTTGTAGGAAGGATCTTATTTCCTTGTTAAAATGCCACAGTGTTGTAGCTTTGTAGTTTTATTTGGTAATTTACTATATAATTTAATCCTACATTTACTGCACTTTCTTTAACAACATTTGTTCTGTAAAACAGTGTCTATGTTCAACTCTTAGTGATGTTGCATTTATGAATGTCTCTTTGCTTTTTCCACCTTAACTATGTCTAAAAGCATTTGCTTTGCAAGACAACGTGGAAGTTCAGCTTTTGAGTGTGTATTGCATTTATGAATCTGTGCTTTGTTTTGACTTAGTTGATCCATTTTTATGGCAGGTTGTTTGGATTAGAGACCATTGAAGAGTTGCCTCATATTGTATGTCCTCCAACATTAAAATAACACTTCTCATAATGTTTGGGCTTGCTCCATTTTGCATTGAAAATTTTACTAAGTGAGGAACTTGGTGATTCTGTGCCCATTTAATATTTTCATGTGTTTGTGCCTTCACACTTTTTCTGGTATTTGGAAATACTGTAACACTTGACTTGCAGTTTGAATAGACCTATTCTTTGTCTTGCATGATAACACATTGCTGTTGTTTTCTTTTTCTTTATCATAAGACTTGTGTACAACTATGCTTGCTGTTCATACGTAACTTGATTGAATTTTTGTTGGAGCAGTTGTTCATTTCGTGCTGTTACCAGATTGAATGTGATTCTTGAATACTCATTGTAAGGTCATTTATGTATAATAAGAATATTAGTTCAAGAATTGAATTCTGAAGCACATCAATTTTAATTTATCATAAGGCTGAAATGTAGCTTTCATGTTTCTTGTTTATATTGTGATTTTAATTTAGGCCTATTTTAGGAACATGTTTCCAGTGTGATAAATACTGTTTCAAATATGAGTTTGCTGTGTCTTGAACTGTATGTGATTTTTATTTAGCAAGTGGGACGCCATGATGTGATCCCATAATATGCTTTAGTTAAACGTAAGAATATTCCCATTATAGTTATTTTTCCTTTACCTGGTTCCAGCATCCTTTCAAGAAAGGGGTGTATTTGTCTCAGTTTATCTTAGTTCTTTGAGTCCATTCTGGGTGTCTCTTGATGTGTTATTTCTTGCTGTAACATAAATTGACATATTGTACATTAATCTTTCTGGAATTTTTAAGAAACTGGGTAAAGATGATATTGGTTTGTTACATTATATGTCACTTTTATTCCTATTTCCATGGAATGGTTTGTCTGACATTCTCAATTTTTAAGCATGATTTAAAGATTTTTGTATGAGTACAAGCTAAAGGTTTTTCTCAAGTAGATTTAATGCACTTTTTGACATCATATTCTAGTATTTCATCAGTCTTTGTCGGCCAGGTAGCGTAGTCAGTATAGCGACTGGCTATGGGCTGGACAGTCCGGGGATCAAATCCTGGTGGGGGCAAGATTTTTCACAACTATCCAGACTAGCCCTGGGACCCACCCAGCCTCCTGTACAATAGGTACCGGGTCTTTCCCAGGAGTAAAGAGTGACCGGGGCGTGACACTGACCCCTCACCCCCTTTTAGTGCCATGGTCATGAAAGAGTAGGGCAATACCTCTACTCCCCGTATGGGCCGTATGGCCTGTACAGAGCCTCAGTGCCTGTACAAGGGTGCACTTTACCTTTACCATCTGTCTTTGCAGATAGGCTACCCATGAATTTTTCCATTTCAGTCTCCACTGGAAAAATAAACATATTTTTATTGCAGATGTGTTGTTGTTCTTGTTTTTCTTGTTGTTTGGCAACTACAGTGCCCAGTGTTTTGTTGGAAGAGATGTGTTACTTTTTCTGAATATACATGAACTGAATAGCTCAGCTGTTTCCTGTGAAATTGCTGTATTTTGTGCCCCATATTTCAGTCAAATTTCGTGTTTTATGTTGTGGAGTTTTTCTGGTTTATTTATTATTTGAATTGTACAACAGTTGTTTTGTTTCCTAAATTACTTGGAGTTTTCATTGGAAATTTTTTATTACTTCCATAGTCCAGTTGCTCCTTTGGGGTACCCTTGAATAAAATAATCTTAGTGAGAAACAGTATCAGAATTGTAGAAGAAAATATCCATAAATTTGTTAAATTTAACTTAACTTTGAATTTTGAAAACATTTCCCAAAATGTTCCCTTATTTAGTCTATTGTAGTGTTGTATTTGTAATGGTGGGTGATGCATGTAACTGTATTGTATTTTTAGTTATTTTTGTACAGTGTTATATATTTCACAATGACATGTAATATTTTATTTCAGTGAACATTGCACGTCTGTGAATAAAAAAGTAATAGTTTATTGTTTTGCCTACATTGTTTCTTTGTTATGTGGCATGGTTTCTCAAACTGTGGTATGCATATCACTACTGGTGTGTCAGCCATTGTTTCTGCAGCCATAATAAAAACTGAAAATATAAAAGAGGATAAAAATTAGAATAATAACTAAACTTAATCCACATATATTTGCTGATATACAACATTGCTAGCAACATTATACAGGGTGTCCCACTCGCTACCGAACCCGGCATTTCTTTAATAATTCTAACACCCATGAAGATATTGCAATGAAACAGACACACACTACAGACACATTCCTCTTTATTTCTCACACAACGAACGTACTTCTGTTCAAATTTCGTTGCAATATCTTCATTGGTGTTAGAATTATTAAAGAAATGCCGGATTCGGTAGCAAGTGGGACACCCTGTATAAGTTATCCCCACTGTCAGCCAGTCTTTATAATTGGAACATTTTTATTTAATACACAGAAGATGTATTGGTGGTACAATTTCAGTTAGTAGTATGCCAGTGAAAATGCTTAATTTGCATATTTACATGTGCTTAAGTTTATAATTTGAAACAATTACTGTATTCTTAAAATTATTATTAATAATTAATTGACATTACTTTAAGATTACTAATCAATCCATGATCACACTTGTGAATTCAGTATTGTTTTTTAAGTTTTATTTTCCTATATCACAGTCTTGCATGCATTAATGTTTATCTCATACATTCCTAAATGTAAGATAACAGATATTTTTTTATGCATGTTTCCTTCTGACATTGTGTGTATTTATGTTTTTATGTTCTGGCTCAGTTCATTTTTTACTTGTTGTGTATGTATATATCTTTACACAAAGAGCATTTATGCAACATTATTGTTATCACTTTGTTATTCTCCGCTAACTGCGCGCCCATCCAATTCACTTGATACCACTGAAAGGTAGCCATTTGTTAACTGAGGCTTGTGTTCTTTATTCCCTTGTTATACAGCCTTTTCTATTGTATTATTTGAAGATAAGTTGTTATTTATGGACTTGAAGTTGTTTCAGTTGTACTGTATGAGTGTGTATGAACCTGATGGTCTATATTCTCCTTACATTTAGTTGTTAGGTGCAATCATGCATTTCTGAAAAGCGGCTATTAGCTTCATCATTCCTGCCTGTCTGTATATTGCTTAAACAAATTTGTTTCCACTGGATGGATTTATGAAATTTGATTTATGAGTATTTTTCAAAAATCTTTAAGAGAAAAGTCAAATTTGGTTAATATCTCTCAGGAATAACAGGTACTTTTCATGTACACTTATGATAATCTCTTGCTGCATTCTTCTTAGAATGAGAAATGTTTCAGACAAAAGTTGTAGAGAAAATTAAAACACACATTATATATACTTAGTAATGTTTTTGCAAAAATTATGCTGTTCATGAGATAATGTGGAAGAGTATGGTAGAACCAGATAGGCCACACGTGACAACATAATATGATGGCTGTGCTTTACACGCTGCATAACTAAGGCTACAGACACATACTCAGAATATGTATAGTTATTGGTTTTCCACAGCAAGAATGGTTATGCAAATGCACCGTGTTGTTACATTTATACATACATTGCCTGTCTTAAGTAGTTATAGTAATTTAGTTTGTTGATTTGAAGTTAAACGAGCCTGTAATGTCTTGATTAATTGATTGAAAGGGTGGGTACTATTTTATGGGCATCCCTGTTCTAAAATTAGCCCTCCAGCAGTCCTGCAGTTTGAATGAAGCACAGTACTCTGCTTAATGGGCCTTTTGTTAGTCACTTAGCTTTGTGAAATTAAGTTGTAGGTGATGCAGTCTTGCTTTAACTGAAACCTGCAATATAGGACAGATGTGGCTATTTGATTTCTTTCATTGCAGTGTTTGCTGATAGAACTTGTCAATAATCCCATGTGACCTTACAGGTAACAGTGTCCAGTGAGTAGTCCTGCCCCTTATCCTAGCAGATTTACTTCATAGTTCCCTAATTCTTGTGGCTGTCATTTTCCCAAGGACTTTTCCTTTTTTTGTGATTCTATCCAGGTATGGATTTCCAGTAGGATGGTCTTTGTTCTTCCGGTTCCTGATAGCCCATTTAGCAGCTCTTTAAAGATGCCGTAGGCCAGTCCATGTCCTGGTAGTGCATATACATATCCAGTTCTTGCCATTTGATCAGCAGCCTCAGTCCCTTCAATTCCCCGATGCTAGGCCAGTTATTTAAGACTGATGGCAGTCTCCAAGCAAGTTATGATAGGCCTGATATCTGTGAAGTGCTTTGATCACAGCTTGACTGTCTGATACAGTGTATGTGTTTCAGTGCTCTTAGCCTGATCTATATTTCCTGTTGTGCAATTCTTGATTGTATATGCATTAGCTTGGAGTACTGTTGCGTAGTAACCATGCTTGATGATAAGCTTATTTTTTGTGTGATAGCTGTACGCAGAGTACCAGTGCTGTAGTTTGTCTTAGATCTGTCTGTGTGATATGAAGTTCCCGATTATTGTCAGTTTCAAGTCTGCTTTCCCATTCACTTTTGTCAGGAAATTTGACCACAAATAGTTTATAATGTACATAGCTTAGCATTATTTTGTAAACCCCATCTGTAGGATGGATTCTGTCTGCATGCTTCAAGATGTGTGCACGCCCATACCAAGGGGGTTGGGATTTCCATTGTTCATTACAGCTGAGTAAATAAACTCCTGCTTGGGTTCGACCTCTGTTTTCGTGTATAGTGGAGGGAGTCGCAGAAGATCTCGCGTGTTTATACACAGAAAGTCTGATCATTTTAATTTGCTAAGCTCATTCTTGCATGTTTTGTGTCAGACCCTGGGCCATCATATTGTGGCATCATAGGTAATTTTTGGTTCTTACTACGATGGCATATATCTGCTATAGTGCCTTCAGTTCAGTCCCTGCATTTTCCCACAAGCAGTACTATACATTCAAGTGCAGTGTAGGACCAGTTTGTGACTTTGTCCTGCTTTCATTGCCATATGAATTCCTTGTCCAAAACTTAGTACAAGTTACTTGACTTTCATGGACAGTTGCGTTGTTTGCTGAACAGAGTTGGTTTCTTAAGTTCCCAAATACTTTATCTCTTTTCCTAGTACAAGCCATAATAACCACTGTTTTGGTTAATGGATAGTGGTGGTTTATTGCACAGTTGTCTGAGCAGTAGGTAATACTTCAGACACAAACCCAGGATATTTCTTATTTATTGCAATCACAGTATCGTCTGTATACCTCACTGCATATTAATGACCTCCATTCAATTCCCTGAGGTGGAATTTGTCCACCAGCAGATACTATAGCAGCAGCCTTACAGCAGCTTTTGTTAGTGATTTCAGTCAGGATCTGTCAGATGCCCTCTCAACATCAAGGAAAGCCCACAAGGCTAGATGGTACTCCATTAGTTGTTGTAACAATGATAGTAGTTGAAAGTCATAGCCCAATAGACTGTTTGCTGTGCACACTGTAAAAGATGGTCTTAGTTCATATTTGCCACAGAATTATCATCAGTTGCAGAAGTTTAGCCACCCCAATTTTTTATATCAAATTAATGAGATTTTAGTAGTGAGTTTGGTTATATAGATTGAGTACTTTCATTGAGGTAATTTTATGTTTGTCACCACAAATTGAAATCTTACATTTCTGATATATATATATATATATATATATATATATATATATATATATATATATATATAAACAATAATTTCTACTTATATATATATATATATATATATATATATATATATA
>Ga0268261_10000477_pt1 | contig 25151 bp, 18 predicted proteins | sample TergutNc150P1_FD_190353 | JGI IMG/M metagenome (GOLD analysis project Ga0268261, IMG submission 190353) | Nasutitermes corniger P1 segment gut microbial community from laboratory colony in Florida, USA - Nc150 P1 (SPAdes) (version 2) | ecosystem: Host-associated > Arthropoda: Insects >...
TTCAAATCGGCTTATTATGCCTAATTTCTCTTCAGTACTAATGGTCTTTCACAAATGTTTGCTTGGATTACAAGAGATAATGTAGATTTACATTTCGCACTCATTTTGGTAACAAAAGCCAATCCTGTTGAATGGGGAACTACTTCAGCTGCGTAATTATATCACTAACATAATCAGTCTATACATGTGACTGATGGCATAACAGTGACGTGACTTCCTGCTACCCCTGAACACAAGACAAGTGCGGCCATGGATTGTCTATGCCAAATCGTGCTAAACCGAATATTTTCATATAAATTCGAAAGTGGTGTAAATTTTCAAGTCGTGTTAAAAGAAAACCACATAATACAAGACCTGACTGTATATGAAAACTGGATATCATCTTAAATATTATATTCTTTTGTATTCATGTCTTATGGTGATTTATCATTGAAACATGTAGGAGAGTTCATCATGCATATGGATGATTTGTGACTTTATATAAATTGTGTGCAGTAGTTCAAGTATGTGGATGATTAAAGTAGCGCTAAGTTTCTAAAAAGTTAAAAATTGTGATGCTTGCAATTCATGTTCCTATGTATGCCATATGCTCCAGTTGTGTTCATCAATTTTGTAGAAACCTGTCACCAAATTAGACTACATAGATGCAAAATTTGTATTTAAATTCCATTACATTTTAATCCAGTAAAACCTGGTCAATCCAAAATGTTTAGAATCGGAAATCGGGCTTTGACTTACCCAAATTTTCAGTGAACACTTACCTTTTATTTGGTTGGAAAGCCCTGATGTTACATTTTAAGCTATAATTTTCTCACTTCATCAAGCAATTAGGTCTCCTTGTATTTATTTTTAAAGGCCTACTGTGTAGTTTAATACAAATATCATGAAAATGCAAGCCAACAAACAGTTTACTCTGATCTTAGCAAAACATTGTAAAATAGTGCAGTCACCATTCTTGCAATATGGTGGCAAGGCTTGGACCAGTGTTGTTACCTCAACTAGGTTCCTCCACTGTACCCAATACATAACATGGAAAAATGTTGACCATGTGCATAGAATACACAGTGGCATGTCTGAATTACATGAAGGTTAGAGGCTTCCTATGGGGTTATTTCAGACGAATAAAGTTTTCAACACTAACCCTTACACAGCTGATCAATTGATGTTTTGCAAGCTTTGTGTGTAATTTCAGTAGTGCACTTCCATTTTGTCTCCCACTGAACAGCTTTCACTTTTAATGTGACTGAATTTTTACACAATACATACACACTAAAAGATTTTTCTGTATCACTGCAACAACTTTACAATGTATTACTTTATTTTTTAACTGGTTATCATGGCAACCATGCTTGATTGTCTCAGCACATACCTCATGTTGTTGTTCCTGCTTAGTATTTCCCTGTATTCTAGCAAATACATTAATTTAGGTTTCCTTTGAGGAATAGCTGTCCCCAGGTAGAGTTTGCCCATATCCTAGCAACAGTGGTTACCAAGGTAATTACCAGTGAACACAAAATTAAGCATGAACTGAACTCCTTTGTGTGTGTGCACGCGTGCATGTATGCACACATGTGTGAGGGACAGTGTGTTAGGAAGTGAATGATTTACTGCTTTCAGAGTGTCAGAATTTCACCACTGGTACACATTATGAAAGAAATATATTTCAGCCCATCATTCTTGGGCAGCACTACCACAATGTCAAGGACTTTTCAGTGTAGCACTCCACTGTCACTCAGGATGAGAATCTCTTGATACACAACCAACACAGAGGCAGCAAAGTTCTTAATGCTCCCACTTTACTGGAGGGAGCCATCATGACTACAGTAGGAACTCTGCTCCACTGGCTTCAATTTTCTACGAGTAATTTCAGTAGTGCTCTTCCATTTCGTCTCCCACTGCACAGCTTTCACTTTTAATGTGTCATTCACAAACTGAGACAGTGCTGCTGAATGTATGTGACTAAGAAGTTAACAGCTGTCATCAAGTATTGGGATAGTTCACCATCTCTTAAAAGGTAGTCAGATTGTTCTGAGCCTCACAGAAAGCAGCAGGATATCATTCCACATCATCCTGCCCAACTTCAAGCACTACTAATACCATTAATAGCTACTCTGAACACCAGACCTACATCATGGTGAATTTAATTCCCCTATTCCCACATAACAAAATATTAATTTTGATTATCTTACAGGCACTGAATAATGTTTAGCAGCCAGGGCAACAATGTGACTTCCACAGACTGCTCGCAGGCCACCATTGGCCATTACTGTGTGCGTTCCAATAATGACTTTGTTTACTCTAGACATAATTGCAAATATGGCAGAGTCTGCTATTACAGTTGTCTGGATCTTGCTCTTGCCTAAACTGACAGCCAGTTCATGACCCTGCAACCAGAAGTGCACAACACAGTCATGGTATGTCAAATAGTAAGTAGTTACAAGCTGATTGCATCAATTCCATTTTTAGAGCTACATTAAAATATCAGACATTACAGCATTGAATAACTAATACGTTCGTATAAGCACTCATAATTTTTAATATTCCAGAATGTTATTTATTTAACATATTTAACTCTGGATGATTCAATAACATAAGATATACCCTATTAATTATACATTCCTGATTATAGTTTACAAAATGAAAGATACAAGAATAATGTGTGTAATACCACTTTTACATGCACGGGTTCTTATAATGCAGTGTATGTTTTTCACTAACAGTGAGATAAACTTCACAGCCATATGCACGTGCAGTAAATATTTAAATTTTGATCGTTTTTAGAAAAAAAAAAAACCTTGAAAAGACGTAAACTCCTCTGCTGAATGGTACAGAAATCTGCTCATTGTTAAACTCTATCTTGTCCATATCAGTGTACTGATAAGACTATTTTACATAAAAACCCGACTAATACACTTATATGTTAACACCACTTTATTAGTGAAGCACTCCTACATGTTTCAACCCGCAAGGGCCCATTTTCAGGGAGTACTGACACATTTCATGAGCCAGGCCAACAAAATATGTGTCCAGATGTAAATATCAGATTAAAGAGCAACATATTATATGTTGTGTTCTGATGTAAACTTATGAGTATATGCTGAATGTTTTGTTTGCATTAATTGCACCAACAGCAATACACTCATTCCTCTTATGTTATTCATAGTTGTACCTAACTATAAGTCTAGGTACAAGTCTGGAGTTTCATAACCGAAAAGTCACCATCAAGACTTTTGATGTGTGATACTCACTCGACAGAAGGGTGCACATTCAGCAACTATAACCTGAAACTTCCTCTCTGTAGCAGCTTTTTTAAGAAAGGCTTCAACTAATGCTGATTTTCCAAGAGTCATGATAATCTCATTTGAATGGATATGCTGCCTTGCTTGCTGAGCAATGTTGTCAGAACTGTAATCAGAACAATGCTCTTTCAGCCATCTCTAGTGGCCACATGCTTCATCTGTTACTCTCGCAAGCACTCAGTCCTGTCTACTTTGTAGGAGGTTAAGTCAGCAGGAACAATTTCATCTCTGGCACCCACTGTCCCTTGGGTTCATATGAAATGTGTTCCTCTCTTATAAGGAGACAGGTGACAAACTGTAAATAAGAACTTCTTTCATTCACAGCTGTTGAATAACAAGTGTACATCTTTAACCTTCTGGCAATGAATTTGGACATCTAAATTTTAGCACACTCTCTATGTAAAATGTCAATATTTTATGAACAAAAGAAGACAACATTATGAAATACACAAAAATAGAGATTGTGTAGCATGTCTCAAAAAATTCTGTAAGTAAATTCGCATCTCTTAGTCAAACCTCTTCTACCTGCAGACGTAGAGATACACCTGTGACTTATATACAAAGTGCAGTCACTGAGGAGTAGCAGCAACCCTGTCCTATATATAGGACGCATGCTTTCTGAAGGTAATTCCTAACCGGTTAGTGATGTCAATGAAATTTATGAAGTATGCAGTTAAAACCATCTACACTGGTACAGTGATCTTCCTCTCACCTCCTTGTATGTTACATAATCTTTGCAGGTGATTACTGATAGCACATTCAAAATCACAAATGTCAAATTCTTTATAAAGGAAACTTGACACACTGTCCAGTAGCAGTAATAATGACAATACCTTGTTTCCAACTCCATTTCAAACTCTCCAATATGTTCCATGACACGGGATCGGAGATCAGGTAACAACTTGCTGTAGTCAGCCAGCATGTTCCCTTCTGCTGTGACAATCTTGTGCAGAGACTCCTGTGCATCTACCTCTTCTTGCTTGTTCTGCAAGCATATTTACTATGATCCACACTCTCTGCTGCCATAAGGAAAAATCAGACACTGCAGGTATTTGAAAACAAACAGCAGTCTTTGTTTTTATGATAATGGTATGGATTCAACTGTTATAAATAAATATATACTACCCCGACATTTTTCAGTCCCCAGGGCAAATGCCATGCAGTACCTTCAGTATACTGATTTGTTGAATCTCAAGAATATATGCACCTTACATAGTGTTGCAATCACTAACGCCTGATTATCTGCACTACATATTCCTTACCTGAAGTCTTGGGGTCAGTATTCTATACACTATGGTTTTTAATATATCAGTTCCTTTTACAGTTCTCTTACTCAACTCTTTGCGCTATCTGTACCTTGATTAGGCAACAACCAGTTCCTAGAAAATCCATTCCAGTTCACCATTCACCCATACTCCTGACACTATACGATCTAAGATACAATATAATACTCTTCACACATCTCTAATTGTAATGGACGATGATCAAACCAAGTACTTATGAACATATTACTGATCCAGCAGTTAATTCCCACCTCCAATGCTGAAAGCTATTTAATATTCACTGTATTGGTATCACTGACTTCTACGATAATCAATGACTGCCCATAGCATGAAGAGGACACAGGAAAGAAAGAACACACTGACGTGGTAACTGAACCATATGACTGCATGCAGTGACCACCATGGCATTTCATACCTGCTGGGTGGCTATGTATTCCTCCCGGATTATCTTGAGAATTCGTCTTACCATGTTGCCTACCGATGCATGCAGCGGAAGTGACTTTGTTAGCTTCTTACCTTCTGCATTTACCAGCGCCATGAGATCTCTGCAATATGAGAATAAGACATTAGAACACTGTGGCCCGAACATCCACCAATACATGGGCATTCCAGATGGCTTCACCACTTACTGTGCCGTTTGCCAGCTTCGATGTGCAATAACCTCCTTCAGCAAGTTGACGGTGTTAAATGCTATGTCATAGGAACCCCACACTTTTCTGAAACATCAGCAACAAATTCGAAAATACATCATCAGCAGTCAGTAAAGTTTCTCCTAGCTGACAGAATGAACCATAAGTCCATGACGATAAGAAGCAAAGTATCTTGATTATTGGAACCTCATTCGGAGTTCAACGTAACGCCCTACATCACAGTATCAAGTACTAGCTAAGAGAACATGTGTGCCAATCAGACTTACCCCTGCTTAATATCATTAATGAAATTACATATCTTTTCGTCCGTATTATTTGAAATATTTTGCATATTTGTAACTGACTTATTTTTGTCAGTTTTGAAAAATACAAACACCACCAGCAACTAACACCACATGTGTCTAACCACGGATCATCTATGTCTGACGAGCTCTGAACCTCAATGCTGCCAAAGTCTCAAACTTCCCTATCGAAATGCAATAGCCTGCAGTTAGAACAAATATTTGGCACTGATGGCGGTAACGAAACACACATATGAACGTGTCACTTATTCCTTCGGCGCTACATGCCACAGTTTCGAAAGCTTAATTTACACGAGTAACCATTTAATCGCTTGAATTCGAAGTTCCTCATTTCAAATACGCAAGGGTGAGATTTCTAAGTTGTCCATACCTCCGACCTGTTTACAATGTGCAGTGGTGGTAACGTGTTAGAAGGACGAATGTGTAAACATCTCTCAAATAAGTTATTTTGAAATTAAAATAATATGACTGTTTGGTAGTTTAGTATTATAAACATTGTTTCTCAATTTGGATTGTTTTTATGTCGCCTGTTTACATAGGTTCGGAAACGTTACTGAATAGTCGCCGGCACGTGTTTTGGAGAGTGTAATCGTTACAGATCCTTCAGACTTAGCAGTTTAAAAATAGTTTTGTTGTTGTTGTTGTTGCCACATATGGTACCAACAAATACAAGCATTATGTGCAGTGGTTTTACTCTTTCGCCCCTGACATTCTGTGCTGCGTCTGTCTTCGCCACTAAGTTTGGTCACTTCTGTCGCCTTGGCGGGTTAATTTGGTCCACTTATAAAGTTTTGTATCAGACCCCTCATAATCTTGTTTAGCTTAGAATGGGAGGGGCATGGCTTGTGCTTTTCAGGAACTGAATTTGTTTGGGTAGAAGCTGCTTTCGTCCATGGTTATGAGTCAGTTAGTTGGCCGTCGTGTGCCACGGAAGCGCGGTTTCCAGCCCAAGCCACGTTTTTCTCCCAGTACGTATGTTTTACACTGTCTGTATTATTCCACCAGTGCCCCGTTCTCTTATTCGTCTACCACCGATGCTATATAATCCCAGCAATTGACAGCGTCATTAAATACAACAATTATCTCTTCCGTGTGCACCCCTGAACAAAAAAAAAAATAATCTAGCTAACTTGGAGTTGGGCCACTTGTTGACCCGTTCCCGTCTTACACTTCTAGAAGTTTCTTTAATGGTATTCCCTGGTTTTTTCTGCCTTTTGGTCTGTATTTTTTATTATCCTCTATAATAATAATAATAATAATAGCATCATTTTTAAATTGACATAATTAAAGTACTTGGAAACGGCAATACTAAATCATATTATATTAATTTAGTTATATTTTTATTGTCTGCACCTAACTATTGAAGTATATGAAACTGCAGTTCAACTGTCATGCTATGTGTAGATTGGTTTGTGACCTGGACTGAGAGTGTTGTACGACAGTGTTGAGGAAGATATTTTGAGCCAAAGAGGAAAGATACAATCAAGGACTGAAAGAAGTAATGTAATGTGGAGCTTCATAATTGTTATGCTTTACCTAGTGTTGTAGATTGATGCAGTGATGGATGGAAGTGTGCAGGCATGTAGTGTGCTGGAGGGAAATGAGAAATACATACACAGTTGTGGTCTGTAAATGTCAGGAGAAGAGACTGCCAGGGAGACAAGCATAGGTGAGACAAATTTAGTATTGATCTCAGAGATGTATATAAGTTTGTGTATTCTCTACAGTGGTAGGCTTTTTAGACATGCCTTGAGTGTGTTTCTTCAAGCGTCCGGTTTTTTTTTTTTTTTTTTTTTTTTTTGCAATATTACTTGTGAAATCCTATTATTCTCATTCCTGTAATGTGTTTTGATGCTGTTTGACTTTTGTCTTGTGACACAAGTTTCAGACATACAGAATAAAAAAGACTGTCACTAATAATTTTTATGGCCACTGTAGATGTGTTAATACAAATGCTTTGTATGGTACAACACAATAAGAGATAGTTCCGTCTTTTATTATTCAACACAATGTCATTACAGTCCATTAAGAAGTATAGTCTCCTAACTGTTCAATCCAAAAGCCTGCATTTATTTATAACAATTGTGTGGATCCCTTTTAGTGTCTCACTTTTTTGTTGCAGACATTGTCAGAACCACATGCCTGTCCAATTGTCATGTTGCCTGCGAAACAGAGGATCATAATGCTGGCAAAGGGGATTGCCATGGAATCACACAGAAATGTGAATTATGTGTCAAGACTTTTCCAGCCACAAAACTTTGTTCCTAAAGATAGCCAACTGAAGAAAGAAGACTGTCTGTCCAAGAGCCAGAAGGTGGCTTTATTTGTTTTACTGCAATTGTACTGGATCTTGCCTGAGCATTCAGAAATTAATCACCTTAAAAGTAACTGGAACTCAAAGGTCCATGATTGTGGGCATAGTTTGCATTGCATTCATAACTCTATCAGCATGATTCATTCTTTCACATCCAATTTCTCCAGTGCATCTTGACAGGATATTTTCGTCTTAGCTTTTTAGTCTCCCATGTAGAATCATCCATTGAGGTTTTCCAATCAAAACTTTGTAGAAATTTTAGTTTATATACCATGTCACATCCATTTACAGTTTAAATATAACAAAGACTTAAATCACAATACATCAACATTAAAACAGTAAAATATTGTACAGTACAATATAATAAAAACAGATAGGTGTGACAACTTGGGAATTCAGCTGTATTTTAAAAGATTTGATCTTGTCCAACTTTTTTGTGTGCTCTGTCTGCTCATTTTATTCTTCTATATATGATCACTCCTACAATATTAGATGAAGAGTACAGACTCTGTACATGGTAGAAACATCAGTGGCTTGGCATTCAGTGAGTAACATGTATGTTTGTCAAACTTGCAAACATTATGTAATGAACATGGAAAGTCATGTATCATTTCTGTAATTCTGGGATTGCATTGTAACCTTCACTTAATTTAGTTTATCTGGTAACTCAAATGTAGAGTCAGCAAATGCCTGGCAGATTGCCACATCTCCAAGGTTGTGTCCACTTGCAGCGTTGCTTCTTTGCAACCAAGGTTAATTTAGTTAACTCACACTCGAAGAATGCATACCTCAGCATTCCACCTCTGTATATATTATCAGGAAATTACTCGTGATTCATTCCGGCCTGAACCATCTTTCCAGCCCAGACCATTCTACAACGTGATACTGGCCCACAGTGCTGTTCTTCGTTATTTCGGCAGCGAAATCTATCCGTATTTTTGTGTGATACTGCTGATAACTTTAGTGCCTGTGTCAGGATAGGCAGAGAGTGATCTTATACCTAACCGGGGATTACAATTATGCAGCGTCTGATATTGTTCACAGGTTCCTCTGTCATTGTATGACTGCATAATGTAACATGTCTGAAATTTGACAAGAGTTTTACAGGATCCATTATAGGAGGTTTATACTTTAACCTGCCAACGAAATTTAGAGTTATGCACATCCTTCTGTGTACATGTCAAACACAAAAGGTGTTATGGAAATATTTTCAGATGTATGTGGAAGTGGCATGGCTTGGAATTTGGTGTTGCTGTACATATTGTATGCATATTCAGGGTGGTTTCAGTGCTGACTTCAGCCACTGCTCTCTTGTTGCAGCTGATGCAAGATTTGGGCGTGATTCATCAGGCAAGTACTGGAGTATTCCACTTGCTTCCACTTGGTGAACGTTCCCTGCAGAAGTTAATCAATATTGTTGATGATGAGATGAGTAAGATCGGTGCACAGAAGTTACTGCTGCCTCTTCTGACACTTGGAGAGCTGTGGAAAGTTACAGGTATGACCAGGTGTGAACAAGTCTTAACTTTTAACACATTACTAATAAGTAAAAGGACTTTTTCCAGTGTTTTAAAAAACATGTACGCCACACTGTATACACATGACATTTCAAAAGCTACGTCTTTCCTCCTTGGGTGAATATATTCAGTATGAATATTTCTGCATGATATGTAATGCTAAATACAGTCATTATATTAAGTGTTGTCAAAAATTCAGAAGAGTGTATCTACATGTGCCAGTTTAAAACAGGAAAAGAGTTCACAAATAAGAGAAAAGTTTTGGAGCAACAGGAACCATTTTAGATAATATGATAACACAGCAGACATGTTTTACTGAGGGAATAACTGACAAAATGGGTGCCAGATTGGAGACATCCAAGAAAATTGTTGGTTTGATTTGCACGACAAAGAGGTGCATGTGCATCATATTGCCATGAAATACAAAAAACTGGTACATTTTTATCCTCCAGCGTAACTGTCGTTCACAAATAGTCCGACAGAATGTCAAGCAAAACTGCATTTTATGAACTGGTACCTTCAGGGTTGTATGGGGGAGAAATTGACTACATACTGGTTTTGTTTAGCTATGAAGTTTGGTTTCATCTCAGCGTATAAACAATCAAAGTAACAGTTATTGGTTTTTATGTGCATAAACTACCATGTTAATCCATGGAATGTAGGTACATGAAGAGGCTGTGTGTGTGTTTTATGAGAGCAACTACAATCACTGGGCCATTTTTCCTTGAAACCATAAATAGACACCTTACATTTTGACACCACTGTTTGAACACCTATCTGATTATGAGAACGTATACCTTTTCTTTAGCGAGAACGTAACAGCTCACACCACACAACATTTCCAGCACCTCATCTAATTATGGTGAGTAAGGATCTAATATTAATTGCAGCACATTAAACTAAAGCATGTGGACATCCACTGGCATTATAGTGCAATAGTGGCAAACTCTGCTTTTTCTACCATCACGTGAAGTGGTTGGAGAGCAGAGGGATGCATGTGGACCTTTTAAGAAAAATCTCTGTATTATGTAATATGTGTAGCAGGATATCATGTGGTGTTCATGTTGGCTGTTTATACATCTGTGGAGCTATGAGAAAAGGAGCAGTAGTTAATATTAATAAATAAATTCAAGGAATTTTCTACATGTCAATCAATTTTTCACTCTTCATAGACAAACACATAAGGAACCTTGTTGAGTACTGATTATGACTGCGAAAGGGTTCTTATATTGTTTCAGGTCGCTGGGAAACTGTAGGGAAAGAGCTGTTCACCCTGAAGGACCGCCATGACAAGGAGTTTGTGCTTAGTCCAGTAGGTAAACAGACTGAAGCCATTATATATTTTTATATTTTCAAGCTGCAAGATTTGTTCAGTGTTCAGATTTTGTTTACTGGACAAGAGATAAAAAGAAGGATCGAGTATTTTTGAAAATGGTAGGTGACCAAAAGTTAAATTTCTGAAACAGAGTATGACTTGTAATATATATTTACAATGCACCTTGATTATTCTATGTGATAGTTGTCATCATCATTACCACCACCACTGCTGCCACCCTATGGCCATTGACATATGCTGTTTGATGCCCTCTTCTTCCAGATATGTTTATTAAGGTCACAATTCAAATTTCTTAAATATATGTGATAATATTACAGACTGACCCTTCCTGCATATTTAAGCATGTCCTTGGTCTTTGTTTTTGTTGATGCTTAATGAATATATATGTGATATCCGGATTTTCCACCTTTTCTGAGTGTTGCAACAGCCCTATATAATATTCTCCTGTATTAGTATGAATGCCTTGCATATATCTGCTGTGCGAGATTCCAGCCACTGCTTTCAGAAAAGAAATCTTTGTCACTTCCTGCCTGTGTCCAGAATCCAGTAACAGTTGGAATCGCCACTATACTGTCAGTCCACATTGAACTGTAGTGCCATAGGAGGAGGAGGAGGAGGATGTGTATAGAATTTAAGGAAAATGTAGATTCAGGGAATGTAAAATCCAAGTTTCACTGTATACATTTATTTGCCCAGAGTTTGCATTTTTGTGTGCAGATACTTTATCTTGTTAGCAGATTCTCTTCATTCATATCAATCTGTCTGTCTTTATATACATGCTGTGTTTATCTTGCAGACACACGAAGAGGCAGTTACAGAACTAATAGCATCAGTACCGCAGCTGTCCTACCGACAATTTCCCCTGCGACTGTATCAAATTACCAGTAAATTTCGTGATGAGATACGACCACGATTTGGGCTCCTTCGTGGAAAGGAGTTCATAATGAAGGATCTGTATACATTTGATGTGTCTGCAGATGCAGCCAGTGAGACCTACCAGGCAGTGAGCAAAGCTTATGAGAACATTTTCAGGAGAATAGGTGTCCAGTATCTAAGAGGTAAGGCAGTTTAATTAAAGTTGGTTCTGTCTATGAGAAATTGAAGGAAAGAGATTGCTTTGATGACTAGGCATACATGTGAGGGTGATAATGAAACTGATCTTAAAGGAATAGGGTGGGAGGACATGGAATGGATTCACTTGGATGAGGATGGGGACAAATGATGGTCTCATTTGAACATGGAAATGGGTTCCATAATATGTGGGGAGTTTATGTGCAGGCTGTGGACCTGTTACATTTTGAAGAACAACTCTGCTCATTGGAGTTGATTAGTTAGATTTATGCAGTGCTGACATGTCAGCCGTCTTGATAAATGTAACTGAATATGTTAAATGGGAAGAAGTAAAGGGAATATTGAAAAGACACATGAAGGTTTGTCATTTTTGTGAGCAGTTTGGTGCCAAGAAGTGCAAGTTCCTGTTATTCACATAGGAGAGTGTAACACAACACATCAATTTCCCTGTCTTGAAAGAGAACTGGTTCTGAGAAAATATGCTGCAGATGAAGCAGTTACTGAGTAGTAGTTAGTGGATATCCTGGCATGTGCAAACTCAACTCTTACCAGCAATGTGATGCCTGCTTCGTACAATTCTGAACAGTTGTGATTCGCATGTGAAATGCCCGGGAAATGGACTGTGTTGCATGAATGAGAAAAACATCATCACAGTAGAAGATTGTGCAGGTCAACCTTTAAAAACAGTGACAAGAAATTTAAAACAGTATAGCCTTGTCCAGTTTAGTGGTATAAATTCCTTGAAAGCAGTACATTAGTGATTTTTTGCTGGATGAAATTCATTTTGTATGGGATTCGTGGGAACGCTCGAGTGCTGCTGTGGAGTGATAATTGTAAGTATACTGTAATAATATATATTTCTGAACATGTTTTTTGGTGAGACAGGTTGGACCTAGGTGCAGGAGGAAGAAATCATGGGATAACAGTTGATCTGAATATTTATACAGTTATGTGTGCTGAATAAAACAGATGAAGTTGGTTGTACAAATTCATTATATACAACGTTAAGTTGCTGTCTTTACTCTTTTAAAAGTTGTGCCTTTAATATGCTAGGACAGTGGGTTTGGCAGGCCACATGTAATATAATTTGTGGATTTGCCAATTAAATGTCCACATTTGTTTTCACACACATATAATCAAATCCACACTGGGGGAGGTTGACTGTATATGCTTCATATATACTGTTCATACTTCATATTTCTGTGGTTGTTATATACCAGTCCATATTTTGAACATAATTTTTAGTATATATTCAGTAAGCTATACTTTATTCGTAACATAAAATGTGTGGTTCTTATACACTTACGTATTCAGTGTAAGTATGTATGTGTGTGTGTGACATTTTGTAAGCCTGTCGCATCTTTATCAACCCCTGGCCCATGTATGCCATAGGAGTATGCTGTCAGTATATGAATATGCAGTAGTGTGAATTTGATCTGTACATTCTAACTTTGAAAACATTTTTTGTGCCCTTGCATACCACATCATTTGCAGAAAATTTGTGTACAGTCATTACTGGATGTGATCTCTAAGGAAACAAAATTGCAATTCAGGTTTCGGACCAACCAGACCACGTCCTTGTCAGTTACAGATTTCTAGGTGCATTCATATTTGTGAAGAGTGCCTATTCAAGTCATTCTGGCTGTTTGTACACATCTAACAAGTCAAAACTTCTGAAAGAACTTTTATTAAATTTGATACTGGAGAATGTTGTGAAGAATTGTTTTGCCGTCTTAGTTGTCACGTAGATTGGACAGTTTAACCAGTTATTTTAAGAAGTGAAGACATATGTGCAGCTTGAAGTAAAATGTGCTTCAAACAACATTCATAGGGAAGAAGGATATTCCTGTTTTTTTCCAATACATTTTTTCCATAAGTTTTAGGATTTTTTAGACTAATAAATAAAAGAGATGCTGTGCATACATTTACAAACTTGTATATTGAACAAACTGAAAAAAACAGAAATAAATCATTATCGTGTTTAACTATATTGAAATCAGGGATGTCTTATTCTTTTAATGTAGTGCTTTATTATAATATGACTTCAAAGCATATAAGGAACAAGTTATATAAATATATAATTTTCTTGCAATGTGTCTAATGAGTGTGGACGTAGGATCTTTAATGGTGACTTTTAACTTATTCAGCATCTTATTTATTGTTAGTTTTTAACAGGCACAAGTTTTAAATAACAGTGAATATTTGTGTGTGGATTTAGTGTTTATTTATTAAAAGGGAAGACGTTATCATAATTATATATATTCAGTTTAGTGGATGTCTTTACTTTCACAACTCGTCTGAAAGGGATGAAGTTTTTATCCGACAGCGTGCCATATATGTTGCGGCCCTTTAAACTACCCACTGTACGAACGCACCATATGTGTTGTGCTGCGGCCATTTAAATCGTTGCACATGTTTGACAATAAACGTTTATAAATTATGAACCGAAGGTTATGAAATAATGAAATAATTTGCACTGTGTTGCGAATAAATCAGAGATATTTCAGTTCAAACAAAGATTCAGTAGAAATTTTTAGAGCTTACATGCAGGAAGTTATTTTAAAAGTTTTATAATTTTCGATTTATTTTACTCACGTTTCTGTTTTGGGCCCGATGTATAAACAGGAAATTTCAGCTTTAAGATTTGTGGAGTTGTGCCCTGGCCTGGTGGTGTCAGAAAAATCATCGTACTTCACACACACATCACACCTCCTCAACACTTCACTAACAACTTTTTTCTTCTCGCCACTCGCAATTCACACGCGACATTTTAGCTGCGTCCGTATCACGAACAAGACTGCCCAAACTCTGTTGAGTGCTGTTCCACTCTACCGACTTGTGCCATCGTTTCCAGTATATCTTTCACGAGGAAGAATCAAGAGTCTGTACATGATATTTTCTTAGTCCGTCAAGGAAAGAGTAACTAGAACAGAAATATTTCAGCGGGTCTCTTAAAAATGCATAAAATTCTATTGCCTAAATAGAAACATATTTTTAAAATTTAAAATTTCTTTTCATTACATTTCCAGCTGTGGCCTCAGTTTTAAGTAGGGAGATTCAGTTGAACGGCCTGAAATGTTTCAGCGATATGCCTAGTTGTGGTAGTCCCGAAAGCATGTGTTATTACAACACAGGCCTACATTACACCTTTCGCATATCATTGAAACATTTCTGGTGACACCCTTTCCCGCACACGTACGACATCTTCTTCTCGTGACAGACGGAATAGGCCAATATTTCCTGCCACGTTCTTCAAATCTAGGGAGTTGAGGGGCTGCAGCAGGCAGTCTTCCTACTGGCCTTTGTACATTCCGTTCATGCCCAGCCTGTGCCAATAAATTCCACATTAGGGTATTCCGAAAATCCCTATGCGAAATTTTCTTGTCCCCTAATGAGGAAAAAAGAATACAGCTATTCAGAATGGCCAGGTCAAACAGATGGAAGAAGAGTTTCTTTGTCCACTTCCATGTGCGACGGTTGATAGAATAGGAGTTTGCCATTCTGTCTCCCTTATCTACATAGCCCATGTGGCGGTTATAATCCGCCACAATTTGCAGCTTTATGGCCTTCCCATTAGTATCACAGAAATTACCCTCTGCTGGTGCATCATGTATGTTTGTCAAAATATGTACGTCGCATTTGTCCCTCCATAGTATTGTTGTCAAGTCACCCCTAGTCCGTACCTGAAGGTCACCCAGTTTGAGTGTCGTTCTCTTGGGGTTTAAGTCCTGTGGCATGCCCTTCCTGTTGGGGGTCTGACAGTGCCACAACAGTAAATTTGCTTTGTGGCCAAGTCATCGAATAAGTCTGGGGACGAGAAGTAATTGTCCATGTACAGTTTGTGGCCACATCCTTGTATCTCCTCTCACGTGGGTTGCAGTAAGCTGTTGACGCAGTGCGCTGTCTGTCTCTGCCCAAATAAACTGTCATATCATACGTGTATTCAGTCTCATCACACAGTTTGTAAATTTTGATCCCAAAACATTTGTGTTTCTTGGGGATGTACTGTCGGAAAATGACATGTCCTTTGAACTTAACAATAACTTCATCTATGGCCAGATGTTCAGAAGGGCTGTAAAATTTTGAAAATTTCTCCTTTAGAATGTCAAACAGATTTCTCATTTTCCATAGTCAGTCAGAATTTACGTCCATCACATCAGGCTCATTGTTGTTTTCTGTGAAGTGAAGAAAGCGAAGGATGTGCAAGAATCTGTCCCGTTTCATAGCGTTAGTGTAGAAAGTTGTGTGGAAATTTTCAGCCCTTGACCAGTCGTCTGTCAGTTTGTCTCATATGCAATGTCCCATTTGTATTGTCAGTGCAAGAAACACAAGCATTTCGGCCTCAGTGACGTCAGGTAGTGGCGAAGGTCCCTCGTCAAGTCTGTCAAGGTGGTCATGGTAATATCTGTTAGTCTCCACCACCAGCAGTGTTATAATTTTCACAAAATACAACAGGAAAACGCTAAGTGGACTGGAGCCTGTCGTTTATATGAGGCGCTTCACTGTTTCTTTTCCCCCTGGGGCCCCCTGTAAAGGTGTGTACTACACATCTCTGAGGGCCAGAGGGCCGTGTCCACTGTTGACCTGACCCACTCTGAAAACCATCAGAGGCACTTGTCGACATCGAACTGCTGGACGCTTGACCACTGGATGTTGGGTGGTCCGGTTGCAGGTGTGACACCCCTGGCTCGTCCTGGAAATCTCCCTCGTCCTCAGACGTGCTGTCACTTGAGGTCACTGCGTCTTCACTTCCACTGTCCCAAACAAGTTCAGAGATTTGATTTGGGGACAGGAATCTCCGTTTCTTTGAAACACCACCACCACTCATGACTGCTGACAACAAAATATTCAGTCCGACCAAAGGCAACGTAATGAAATGCAATATTATTCAGCTGTAGTATAGCTGTACAATTTACAGAGCAGTCTGTTTATTTCCTTCCATACATCAAACTCGAATGAAATTTATAACCCAGTGCCGTTTGCCAGCGAGGCTTATCCATTTCAGCGTAAGTTATGGAAAAATCGTGACCTCACAGTGTCGCCAGCAATCACCTAAATTCATTTGTGTGGGAGACTTCATGCATCCTGTTTCTCTTATATTTCAAAACGTCCTTCTCGGATATGGCAGAAACTGAACTGAAAGTAACACAGGCTTTAGAGAAACATTTACAACTGCCATTTTTTCATATACAGACAGTTGGTGCTTAGTCCCTATTAGCAGTAACATATCTTGGGACCGTAAACATAAAAGCGTATCTTGTTTTGACTTTGGTAGCGACGGTATTATTTACAGGCAGGGAATGGGGGGGGGCAAGAGTGGGATACACAGCAAGAAAATTCTAATACGAAGCTGGCCGCCCACAAATATAATTCCTGTAACAGCGACGCTTGATAGAGTGAATACGGCTTTAGCTATGTGTTTATGTCAGCTTAGAACGAAGCCAGCCACCAAGAACAGCAGCGCATTAATCGTTTCTGCAGAAGCCTTGGCTGCAGCTGCCCGGAATAAAAAAAAACAGACAGGGTTCCAAACAGTACAGGATGGCAAGAAAATTTCTATTCATGAGGTGCATATGTATATGATTGGGTAAAGTGGCCGGAGTGTGAATCTGACTACAAACCATTATAAAATGTGGAGATAATGAGTGGGGCTATACTTCTAAGCCTCTACATGTGTACTGAGCATTTAAAGGGCCGTCGCGGAGAAAACTCCGTACCATCAGCACAAAGACGGAATTTAAATGCCGTACGTTAAAGGTTAATGTGCATTTTTTTCATTTTAAGTAGCCTGCAGAACATAGATATTAGTGTGTCATTCATATTTCCTTTTGTTAAACATGTATGTTAAGTGTGGACTGTAGTTGTATACCGTGTTGTTTCAACTACCACTGAATAATTCAGAAAATTGTACTGTACCATCATTTAGTAGAAAAAGTGTCACTTGTCACCTTGCAGCCAGCTGGAAGTTTTTTTTTTCATACATTCTGCATTTTTATTCACTGGCACTGTTAACCTGTTGCCTTTCCCTTCTCTGTGACATGAAGTTTCAGCTGATGCTGGGGTCATGGGAGGGTCTGTATCCCATGAATTCCATTTCCCAGCCACTGTTGGGGAAACACAGCTGTTCATCTGTGAATCATGTGGTTATGCAGCCAGTGTGGAGAGCTGTCCCCCATCCAAGTGTCCAGAGTGTGGCCATGGCTTTCTGCAGTGCTGCCCTGGGATAGAGGTAATAGTGTATTACATACTGCTTTAATACAACTCATTTGTTTGCTCTAGCTTCAGGAGGTATTGATAGGATGTTGTTTTGTGTTTAGGTTGGCCACACTTTCTTTCTTGGCACAAAATATTCATTGCCTCTGAAGGCCAGATTTACAATGGCAGGAGGGAATGCTGACTTTCTGCAGATGGGAAGCTATGGCCTGGGCATGACACGCATTCTTGCTGCTGGTATTGAGGTGCTTTCTGTACCAAATGAAATAAGGTGGCCCACTGCTCTCGCTCCATTCACTGTGTGCATCATTCCACCAAAGGTATTTTCAATTCTTTGGCAACATTGCTCACAGAAAATATTCTCAATGGAACTAGTACACTCCAATTCAGTCTCATGAATGAATTAGTTCATGTACACCTGTTATGACATCAAAAAGAAACAGTGCAGCAACTGTTCCCTTCTCCTTCTTTATATTCCTCTCTCTCTCTGTCTCTTGCTGCCCTTCTTTCTTTCTCCTTCTCGCCAGTTTACTGTGTGGTCATCTCTGTGCCCTAAATTACCAATTAACTTAAGTTTAAATAATGAATATGCAGTGCTGCCTTGCATTAGTGTTGCATGTCTGGTTTAATGCATCTCTGCTAAGCAGTAATATCATTTGACTCTAGATCCACAATGAAGGTTCAGGTCTTTGGTGATGTTATGCTGTGTCATGAAGTGAGCAGATCCCAGGAACTGCATGCCCAATAACACAGCATAACATCCCAGAAGATTTGAATCTATAACAGTACCACTGTGAAAACTCCAAATCTTGCAGATCCACATTACTAAAAAAATCTGTTTACCTCATTTGAACCTATCCTCCCATTGCTGTTTTGATCTTTGAAGTAGTTACTCTTCAGTATTTTTCGCACCAAAACTCTGAGCCAAATGTCCAGGCAGTGGCATAAACCTTGATACTCCTTGATATAATATTTAGTCTAAGTCTAATTACACAAGTGAAGTCAAATTTCTTTAGTTTCATATTCACTGGCTGATGCAAGTTTATTGTTTGCAGGAAGGAAGTAAGGAAAGTGTGGTGACTCACCTAGCAGAAGAACTCTACTACAAGCTGAACTCAGTAGACTGTTTCAGGAATGATTTGATAATTGACAACAGGTGTGATATGACTATAGGCAAGCGCCTGCTCGAGGCTCGTAGAATTGGTTATCCATTTATTGTCGTGATAGGCCGCAAGGCATTGCAACCTGTGCCTGAGTTTGAGGTGCATCACGTTTTGACAAATGTAGAGACCAGCATCACTGAAACTGCAGTAATTGAATACTTGAAACAATGCCTCTTCAGTAAATAGGAAATGTCAAATGTTTTGCAGTTTGATGCCAGTCCATTATAACTCAGAACATTTTGCTCCCCGCAGTCTGTCATTTTATTTGCCATCACCACATTAAGCCTTTGTTTGTGATGGAATTCATGCAGTGCTGTCATTCCATGTTGGTGTGGACAAGCCCTCTTGCAAATGGTCAAGTTCACAATGTATTTGTGGGTTTTTTTAACTGTGTGGTCAATCTTTGAAGTAGTATATATCAACAGCTTTATGAAAGAACAGGAAATTTTGTGCCTGTCCTACTACTAGTATTGTTTTTACAACAACTGAAAAATAGTAGGTAAAATATAAAATGTGAGATTTTTTGCAGCTTTGTTGATCATGAGAAAATCCCCAAACTTTGAAGTGAACAGTGAAAGGATCAGAACATTTGCATTATTCCTTGTCAGAAGGCTTACATTCCAGAAACTGTAAGAGCAAAGAACATCCAGATGACACAAACTGCAGTACTTTGTCATCTGACCCACAGATATATGATCAGGATAAGGTACCACACTACAAAGCTTTCTCTTCTCAAGTGTGTCCTCCCAAGTAACTCTGTTTGTATCTGTTACTCTTTCTTTGCTCCACACACTGATTCAGACGATGATCCCAAATTAAATCATAACAATGTCAAGGACTGTGCCACTGCCAGCTAGTTACCAGCTCCTTGCCATGGAGGCCCATGTTCAGTCCCAGGCCAACATGTGGAATTTTTGGTGGACACAGTGGCAATGGGGTAGGTTCACTGAGTACTCCAGTTTTCCCATCAGTATCATTCCAATACTCATTCATTCATGCATACATTCATCTATGACTGACAGTATAATCTTAGAAATTGGCAGTGTTGTTAAATACCACACTTAAGAAACTAACAATGTAAAATAAATATGTTATGGTAAATTTGTTAGGTGATATCATGCAGCTTTAAGTAATGTGTTGTGCATGTGGCAATGCTGGTATTACTACTGACATAACTGTTGATCATGAAAAAGCAGTATTTGTAAACAAAGATGTCAGTTTCTTTACGAGGCAGCCCTCGCATTGTCAATACTTCCAGCTGGAGCTTCTCTTCCACCATTATATTCCTCATCCTGAGACACATCAGATGTAAAGTTTTGATCCATCCTTTGTTCTAAGATCTGCGTCCCACTTTACAATATTGTGATCATAGGATACATGTTTTTGAAATGATAGACCTGTTTTCTGCTGACCCCAGTCATCTTTGGTTTTGCCAAGTTCTGCTCGATCTTCACCATCACTGGCTTCATTTTAATTAAATCCGCACTTCTGAAAACAGTTCGCATCTTGTGTGTGTGATGCAGTACCATGACTGCAATGAAATTAGTGCATCCACAACATTTACCTTTATGAGTATTACATCATGAAGCACCTTGTAGTCAAAGTTGCTTGTGGTAACAACTGATTATTCCCTGGTCAAGTGAGTGGAAAATGCTGATACACTTCTGGGGAAAAACACAGTTTTAATATACTGTAAGTAACTTGTCTTGGGGATAAGCAGCACATTGGTGTATGAAAAGTAACATCTTTCTTTTTTGTGAACTTACTTTGGCATCTAGTGCCTTTAAATAGTCTATAAATGTGGCCTCTTTAATCCATGACTTTATGTTGGCTCCATATCTTGCGGGCACACTTACATTAATTGTAAAGCAACAAAGGTTTTCATTTCTCTGTTCCCAGTAACCGATGATGCGAGTTTGTCAGTCCCATCGACATTGTGGGCTAATAGAATTGTTGCTGTCTGCTTGGAATTCCTCTCACCATTTAAGGATCCCCTTTCAGAGTCAGTGTTTTGTTAGATGCAAGCTTTTTCATTGTCCCAATACATCTCTTCACAAAACTGTTGCTGAACCAGCCATGAGAGGCGGTGAATCTTCACTGCCCATCCCTGTGGCATCAGTGTGCCACTGATTACTGCATGTCTGGCTGTAGCTTGTTGAAATCATGCAAAAACTAACTCTCAGTTCTTGATTGGCAAATGTTCCAGGCCTTTCCTTTGACCAGAGCACCTTCCACGTTTTGTGTAACACTCTTTGGTTTCTTTAATTTTTTTAACAGTGTTGTTCAATGTTGATACCACAATTCCTAATCTGTCAGTCAGGCCATCATATATTTCCTTAATAGTATCCACTTGGGCTAGAGTTAATTTTTTATTTCATAGGGAACACTCTCCTCTTCTTAGGTTCATCCATTCTGATGGATTTTGAAGTGAAACCAGAAATTAAAGTACAACTGTTTGTAAGTTTACTCTGCAGTAGATTCATGAAACAGCACACAGTAACTTAGGAGGAGCATGGAACTTATAATCAATTATCATTACTCAGCATTGTACTTTGAAATGTTTTTCCTGACTTCTAGGTTTTGTTATTTCTTCAGAGCAAGATTATTTTTCTCAGTGCTTTGAAAGGAAGTTAGGTTTCTGTTTGAAGGTTTCCTCTATAATGTTGGGACAGCTTTAACTGTTCCACCAACTGCAGCATTGACTTCTTTCATTTTCATATTTTATTTGGCACTAATCAAACACACTACAAGTGGCAAGTATACATGAACATGTATCATGCTTTATGTAGCAGTCACTACATTTACATGAAAATTTGTGAATTCAAATTTACATTCCCTTCATACAGGTTGGCATTTGCTACTGCATACATCATTTATCTTCTGAACTGTATACTGCACATCTGCACATCCTGACTATTGAAAAATTTTGTCACTCGACTTCAGTTACTTGTGTTGTGTCTTCATATTTAATGGATTTACCTATTTGCCTAGCATGGATTTCCATTAATTTCTTCTCCAAAGTAACTGAATGTACCAGAATCTTTAGAGCATTTATGCATTAGTCAATTTGTTTGCCTGTTTGCTTTGCAACTAAAGATTTTATAAACGTACTTTAAGATCTTGAGAGTGGACTCTGAAGTATGCATGTGTATAGATACCATAAGCCCACATGTTGGCCTTCCAACATCACATCTATCCCATGTAGTCATATCTGGGTTGCCATGCTTATGATGAGCTTGGTTGGTAAGTAACATCACAACCAGCATTTCCATGGTTATGATGGAGCTTGGGTCATGAGTGGCATCACAGAGTTACCATGGTTTAGTGTACAGTATGAAAAATGTAATCTAGTTTACTTCTTCCACACAACCATTAAGGTCAATTGTTTCTTCCCTGCGTGTTGAACGGTGACGTTCCGCGACGGAACGGAAACGTGACGTATAGTGTGAGTCAGCCCTTAGTGTCACAGTTAATTGTTTAGTGTCTCATACACGGCCTAGTGTGCTGACTGGGCTACCGACTCGCCGGCCGCCATGTTGAAAGATCGGCGACGGTACAATTCTCCAGTAGATGCAAAATCGGGATGCCAGTTACTAGTGTACTATGTACCTACATGACACTACCAACTTCTTTCTCCACATGTCGCCAGGGCAGCGTGACGCCACATGTTCAAGCCGAACCACATAGCTACCATTAACTAACGAAAGAGTAACCTTTCCAAGTAAATGTATGTGATGGTCCTTAACACTTAATTTTCTAAATGTAAATCAGTTAAACCGTTCTTTATTTGGGTAGAAAATCATTTCACTGATTATTATTGACCATTTTCAAATCAGGAGCATATTTTTCCGAGTGAATTGGTACCTGGGGTTCATTGTCTCATCCATGATTGCTAACGCGCTATGACGTCGCTGTTGTGTGAGGTAATTTGTGTCTGATGTAGTGAAGAAATTTTATGCCAAAAAAAATGTTCTGGCAGTACTGATCTGTGTTGCTGGTAAGGTTTGAGAGTTTGATGTTGTCGTACGTATTAAACACTGATTTAGCATATAAAAATTGCTGTACTTCGCACAGCCTAATGCAGTACGTTTGAGAAGTGGACACCTGATATTCAGTTCCTTCCAGCCAGCCAAACATGTGTCTGGACACGTCAAGCGTAATATAGCCGTACATTGAACCGAATACTATTAATAATATCAATGTTTTACAACATCAACACAAAGGAAACAATAAAATGTAATATAGTAATATAAAATACAGGAGCATAATGTAATAAAGTAATATGGTTAATTGTAACTTTCTTCTGCATGTCATCTGGTCAGTAAGATAAAAATTCAGCTATTGAGTATAATGCATGATTTCACTGGAATATAATTTTATTTTAAAAGGTTTATGCCTCTTCCGCATTTTTATATTAACAGGCGCTTTATTATATAGTCAAGTTCCCATGATAATGACACATTTTTAAAAGAAATCCGTTTTAGATGGCAAAACGTAAATCCATTTTGTCCCTTTTATTAGAATCATGTACACGTACATTCTGCTCCAGTGAGATTTTTTACTTCTTTGTGAAACGTATCGCATCAAATACATATAGAGAAGTCACTGTAAATCTTATAATCCTTAAATAGTTGTTTACAAGATATACCAGTACCAACACCACACATCAGCTGAATAACCCTTTTCTTTAGCTTAAATATGGGTATACTTTCATTATCTGCCCCCCCCCCCCCCAAAAAAAAAAAAATTACAGTGTATCTTAGCAGTGATTGAAATTTAGAATGATAAATAGTTCTTATGATACTAGAACTCATAATTTTATTAAGTGATTTAATAAACAGGATATTTTGCTCAGATTTAAACTCAATGAATGTACATGAGCTTTCCATTTCAAATTTTTTGTAATATGACCAAGAAATTTTGATTTGTAAGCATTATCCATATTGCTGAAAGTGATTTTACGTATTATAGGAAATCCATTATGTTTTGTGTGAGATGATATTGCTACTTTTTTTCCAACATTTATCATAAGGTTATTTTTTTGAAACCAATATTCTAGCTTCTTCATAACCTCATTTACCTTGTGATGTAAAACACTTTCATCTCTTTGGATAATTAATAAGTTAGTATCATCCACAAACAAAACAACTCTGTCTCCTTCACATTTAAAGGAAGGTCATTTATATATATATATATATTAAAAACAGAAGAGAGCCAAGTACCAAGCCCTCTGGCACTCCATGTGTTAGTACTATGTAAGAGGACAAATATACATCCTGTCTAAAGCTTATGTGATCACTTTCATTTATTTTGACAAACTGCTTTTGATCTGTCAGGATTTAAACCATGAGTTTATATTTCCTCTTACGTCAAAAGAATTCAATTTATCCAACTATATGCCATGGTTTCAAACATCATGTGTCTTTGTAAAGTAAAAAAATATGCCAATATGACATGTCCTAAAAGCTGTTACAATGGCAGTGCTGTAAAATGTATAGATGTGAACACTGACCTATGATATCTAAGGCATGTGTTTTATGTTGACTGTTGAAGCAGAAACAAAATTATGAATATGCACAGAATCAATTACTTTTAAACTAGCCACATGTCTGTTGTAAGACAGGCTGGCTTTATATGTAAATGCTAACCCACATTGTCTATAATCATTTTTTTGCTAATGGATTTATTAATTGGGTTATTATTGCATTTGAAACATCTGAGATCAAATAGTCTCACCACTCATTGATCATTATTATAATACTTAAAATGTCAAGCATGATTAATCCTTTCTTCATCATTAGCATCAATAATTATAAGCTATGAAGCATTTGACTACTTTTTGCAAATGATGCACCTACAAGTATGGATGACTACATATTAACCCTTTAAAACCCGAATTAAATCCCATCTGCTATTTGCTGGCATTATTAGGAGCTCACCATTTTCTCCACGTTAGCAGGATAAGGGTTAAATTATTAACCTTTAGGCTACTAATGTCATATA
>Ga0268261_10000478_pt1 | contig 25147 bp, 25 predicted proteins | sample TergutNc150P1_FD_190353 | JGI IMG/M metagenome (GOLD analysis project Ga0268261, IMG submission 190353) | Nasutitermes corniger P1 segment gut microbial community from laboratory colony in Florida, USA - Nc150 P1 (SPAdes) (version 2) | ecosystem: Host-associated > Arthropoda: Insects >...
CCCCCGCCCTTGGCAACAGTTCCACTTTTTTCTTAGGGTATCCGTTGCATATGCACGCACGAATACGTGCGCCTGAAATTCCACAATGCCAACATTTTAACAGGCTTTTGCAACGTTTTTCTAACGATTAAAAACGTTGCAAGACATTGTATGCGTGACAATGCTTCATTTTCCCGCTCCCCGCTTAGTCCTTCTTGGGTTTTTAGCAATCTTTGCCCCTAGCTCTAATGGCTTTTGAAATATCGTAAAATGTTAGTAGTTACTAGCATTATTTCACGAAAAACGTTGCATAAACCGCCCCCCAAAAAAGTAATTGAAAAACCAGTTTTATCTATGGAGCAGTTGGCCGTGGTTTCTAGGCGCTCGCCATATGGATTTATACCCCCCCTACCCCTTTGGCTGGTCTCCGTTCTGCAAGGTTCCCGCTGGCTAGCGAAAGGCCGACACCCTCATTTTGTAGTGTCTACTTCGTCTGGATTGGCTTTCGCAATGGTTATTTTTTCGCCGTCAAAATGCAACGTCATTCCCCTATCATCTTTTTGACAGTCCTATTTGCCTTGCCCACTTCGTTGGAATCGTCATGCGGAAATTCTCACAGCCCCGCCTTTCTTTCCCAATGATAGCAAGTGCTTTTCTTTCGTCCATCCTATCACCTCACCGTGATAAAATAGCCCTACAATCACGTTAGCGTGATAATCTCCTTGGCGCATAAATCAGCACCCACTAGGGGTAATTAAAAGGAATGGGCGTGGACAGCATGGCAAAGAAAAAAAACCGAAATCGACGAAAGCAAAATCACTTATGTAAAAATCATCAAGGAAAAAGCAACCTTTTGGGGCGTTGCCAATGCCCTGCTACTGGGCGCTATCGGCAACTTTATCGGCGCTCTTATCAGGGTTACACTGGAAAGGATGTGGCAATAATGGGCGGTATCGGGCTTTTTATTTTCCTAATCTCAATCCTTATCGGTTTTCTTACAGCTTGAATCGACAGCGGGGCAGTGGTTCCCGCTGTTTTTTGTGCCTTTATTCATTTTCCAAATTGCTTTCAGTGTGCCTAGTTAACCCCATTGACCGCTTAACTATCGCTTCTGGGGCTTTTTCTAACGCTTGCATATATTCCCTATCTGCCCGCCATCTTTCCTCTTTATTTTTGCCTATTGCCCCCTCTAACCGCTTTATTTCCGCTTCATTTTCTAAAATCACCGTTCCCAATTCCCTCATTTCCTGTTCTCTCCCCTTTTGGTTCTCTTCATTAGTTTGTATTTTCTGCTCATAGTGCCGTATTTCCCCTTCAATTTGCTGTTTCAAGGATTCAATGCGCTTTATCTCATCAGCTTTCAACTGCATTCCCTCCCTTAGTTGTCGTTCCCGCTCCATGTCGTGGGCTTCCTGTTGCCGTTCCCGGCTTATCCGCTTGCCTTTTTGATAGCGTGCCAGTGCCTCCCCGCAGTCTATCGGCTCCATGTTCCCGCTGTCGAATGTTTTTATTTCTTGTTCCCGCTGTTTTTTGGCTTGCTCTTTCCCGTTGTACACCTCAATGTCTCTTTTATCCTTATCCGTTAACTGGCTCATGCCTTTTTCCAATAATTCGATTAATTTATCATGCCCAACCGTTAAGGATAGTTTCGCCACGGCTCTTGGCCATTGCTTATCTGCCCATTGTATTGTATTTTCTACCGTGCTTTCTTGCTTGCCGATACTTAATTTAAGCGGCTCTATGTCGTTCAAAAGACTTTGCCACGGTCGCCACGGTTCCCAATGCTTCACGGTTTCCGCCTTGCTATTCCCTTCATTTCTGAAATCAAGCGCCCCTTTTAAAATGCCCATAGCAATTTTGCCCGCTTCGTTCCCGTCGGTCTTTAAAAGCATATCAGCGACTAAATTAGCCTTATCGCCCTTACATTCGGCTTCGTACCTTATCCAATTATTAGGTAACTCCCCACTTAGTGCCTTACCCTTATCAATCATTTCACCCCTCTTGTCGTAAAATCTAAAAAATAACTGGCTTGCACGGCTTCCAATCTCTACCGTTTCCCCTTCGCTTCCCACATCTCTTATATATCTAACCTTCTTTAAATTCGTTACGCACTCTTTAAAGCCGTCATTTCTAAACCAACCCAATTTTCTAGCTACCGTCCTAATTGTCACCCTGTTATTTTTTGTCACTTCTCTTTTATCGTCAATAGCCAAATCTATTCGGGTAACATTCAAACGCTCCGCATTGTCTACCATAACACGGTAAACATTCAATACATTTTCCCCTGTTATGGCTTCGTAATCACGGCAACCCTCCCCCGTTAAGTGAACGTGTATACCCGGATTGCCACCATACCATATTTTAATATTTTCGGATTGAATGCCAAACCTATACCCGTTAAAACCACGGCTTTCCTTGAATTTCCCGAACTCTAGCCCCATTAGGGAAACCACCTCAACCAAATCCAAACCATGGACGGAAACCGCCAAATAATCTATACAACTGCTCAAACCCTCTTTGACAGCTTCCATCCAAAACACCTCCTTTCTGTCTTTAAAATCCATGGCTTTTGAGTGGGAATTTTGACCGCTTCACCTCCCAAATCTAGTGAGAATTTTCAAGGCGAAATTCTCACTAGATTTAATTGGCTAAAAACATGATAACACCAGTGCCTAACACCCATTATTTGAGGGTTAAATTTTGTCTTATCTACCCCCGTATTACTAGCGGGGGTTTAGAGGATGTCCAACGCTCCAAAAACAACCCCTAAAAACCAACCGCCACAGCCTAAATTTAACCCTCTGTTTTTCATGCCCTCTTTTGTCGAATTACGAATATTTCCCGGGAAATAGGGCGCATTCCCCCAAAACCGGGCAAAGCCCCGCAAATCGCCCGAAGCCTGCCCATGTCGGCCACACTTTGCCGAGTTCCCGTTTTGCAAACGGAAAATGATTGCAAACCTGGCTGTCAAGCTCAATTCCGAAGCGGGACAAAATACTGAATTTTTCCCAACCTTGATAATCGAACGAACGATTTTAGGGGGGGTCTATATGAAATGACCCATTTATCACACGCCCCTTTGGTGGCGGTTGTAAGGGGCACCGCCGACGGACACCCACACCGGGGGGGAGCGCACCAACCGTCGGCACGGCATGGCATAAACTGCAATAAACCTGCTGTTTTAGCACCATTTTCAAGCAAATTCCCATTGTTTTACCTCATTTTTCATGGGTTTTTGACACTTTTCTTGCAAATCGGCACAAAAGAAAAGGGCTTGAACGTTGCCCCTGTCCCTTTGGGTTACCTATTTATCGCCTTGTTTCTTGAACAAACCCCGCCTGTTGCCCGTTTTGGGCTTGCTGTTGGCTTGGGAAGCCTTGCCCGCTGTCTTTATTCCCAGTGCTTAAAAATTGCACGCTCTCGGCCACGACTTCGGTTGTGTACCGCTTGTTCCCTTGCTTGTCCACGAACGAACCGGACGTTAAACGGCCTTCGACAATGACACGGCTTCCCTTGTCGCAATACTTAGCCACCCCCCCGGCCAGCCCTTCCCACGCTATGCAATCGCAAAAATCAGCTTTCTTGTCCCCCCATGTGCGGTTCACCGCAATCGTGAAGCGTGTGTACTGCTTTTTGGTCGTGGTCGCCAATAATTCAGGCTTTCCAGTGAAATAACCGCACAAAATGACTTTATTCATCTTAATACCCCCTGTTTTTCTTTCTGTATGCCCCATATCAAGCCGTAGCGTGGTTTTATTCCCGCTTCCCCTGTCTTTTGTCCGTCTTGATGTCTATCGGATGTTTATGGGCTTTTACTCGGTTTTTCCATCAATCTCAAATAATCTGGAATTTGCTTAACCGGCTTTCCGTTCAAATCCAAACCCTTCATAAACGCATAAAAAGGATTTAACTTTTTATCTTCCCGGCATTTATCACTTAATAAACCCATAACGGCAACGCCATACCCCCTTATTTCCGGGTTCACATAATCCCATGACAAATCAAAGTCTGTTGTTTGCTCGCCAATTCTTTGGGAATCGTCCAGCGTTTTTAAATAGTTCACCGTATACCAGTAATCTTTTGATTGCGACTTTTCGCCATCATAATATTTTGTTATCGGAAACAATATAACCAACTCAAACGGCATTAGCAAACCTAACAAACCGCCTAACATTTCCAAATCTTCTACTTTATGGCTTTTATGCCGAACCATCTTAAACCCCGAATGAACCGCCTTCAATAGCTTTTGCCGTTCTGCTTGGTCGCCGTCCACTATTTTTTTAATATCCAACGCAATCAGGTTTTTTTTATAATATCGTCGCCATAGTTGCCCCCGGCTTGGCCTTTTCGGCTTAAATTCAAATATCATTTTGTTACCTCTCAATTTCTTTGATTTTTTCTATGCGCCTTACCAGTTCCCCACTGCTCAAATAAAAGCCTTGGAACGTTATCAACTCATCGCCCCGATAAATGGCCTGGCCTTTCTTGGAAGCGGGGATATGGCACGCTTCGGGGCTTCCTATGATAGCCTTGCTACTGCTTTCCTCCAAAACCCTTAGGGCAATCCGCACCCCGAAATTATCGGTGAGGTCATTCCCCACCGCCTTATCTGTCTTTCGTTGGGTCGCCATCATCAGGAAGATACCCGCCGAACGGCAACGGCACGCCATCTCCACCAGTTTTTCCATGATGTTTTTTTTCTTTGCCAAATGGCTAAACTCATCAATGACCACCAGCCAATAATTTAACGGGCTTTCCTGTTGCTGGTTGTAGTCCTCAATGTCCCAACAGTTTTCAAGCCCCGCAAATCTGGCATTTCTGCTATCAACCTCGGATAAGATTGCTTGCAACTGGCTTTCTAGCCCATCAAGCGGAATCATATGGAAGTTTGGAAGCGGGAAAAAGGGCTTATAGCCTGCCCCTAATTTCCCATCATGGACAAACACGGCTATATCCGGGTAGTTTTCCAACAGTTGCAACAAAATAGCATTTACCATCATCGTTTTCCCGCTTCCTGTGGCACCGCCTATAAAGACATTCGCCCCGTCCGTTGACAAATTAATCTCCAGTGCGCCCCGTTCCGTGTGGCCGGGGATGATTTTAAGGCCGGGGCTTTGGATGGAGCCGTGATTTACGGCACCATCGCCCAAACATTTCAGCACATAACCCACGCACCCCACCAATGCCCACCACGCTACAAATTCCACCATGCTTACCGCCCCCATGCCTTGGATTTTTTACATGACTGCCCCAATGTCTGTCCCAAATTCCTCAAATCTACGGTTTATGGCTTCCAGTTCGTCCGCTGTCAGGATGTTTTCCCCTTGCTGGCATGAACTGCATAAATAACTGCCATCATGTGCCACCGTTTGGCCGTCCACCTCTGCCCCGCAAACATAGCAATCTAGTTTCATTTTCGCACCTCCTTTTTATGTTATGGTTCCGGATGCAACGTTGGTATTATCATCTTTTCTGTCGTTGGGTTGAGTTTGGTAATCTTAAAAATATGTTAGCACATGTTAGCATTTCATTTCCCTTACCGCTTCGCATCGGGCGCACTTGCCCCACTGGCTTTGACGGACTTCGTAAGCCTTCATATTGCGCCCGCAGTCGCAAACCTCCCCAGTGGCTTCATAGTCGCCCCTTTTCACGGCTTCTCCCCATGCTTCCATAAACAACCCCATGGCATTTATTTCTTTGCTGTTGCCCATGCGTTTGACCCCTTTCCTGTTCCCGCTACCCACGGAATAAATTTAAATACCAACTGCCTTTTTTCTTCGTGGCTTCCTTTTGGGTTGCCCCATTCCCTTGCTCCCTCCACTTGCCCCGTTCGCCCTGGCTCTTTTGGGTCGCCCTGGCTTCGTTGCCGTTTCGGTCGCCAGTCACCGGGCACCCAATGCACCCGACAAGGTAGCAGGAACACGGCCACCCTTGGATTATCAATAACCCGAACCCTCGCCGGGCTTCCTTGCCCTGATAACTGTCATGCGCAAATGCCTTTCCACTATCCGACACCCTAATTCAAAACCTACCGCCCGCCCTTGCCATTCCTCCGTTTCACCTTCAATCATGCTATGTTCGGCAACTACCTCTTCCATGTATTGGGCTTTATGTAGCTTATAGCACAAATCACGGCACATATACCATAGCGTTTTAGAGGACAAGTTGCACGGTTGCCCCCATCTTTTCACGCTGTACCACTTCTCTACCTCCTCAAGGCAATTTTCCAACCCGCTGGCCATTCCTAGGTAAAATCCTTTTTCAAGGGCATTTTTCTTGTCCCGCAAGGTTTTTGCCGTTGCCCGTCTGGCTTTCGCTGTCGCTTCTATTTCCGTTATCATGTCTTTTGCAATCACATTTTCTTTTATATTTATCACACCTTTTTATAAAATGGTCGCTGTCGCTTCGTGGGGTTATGGGCTTGCCTGTCGTTTCACGCTCCCCGGCCAGCGGTTGCCCCATGCCGTCGGGCTTGCCCGCAAAAGAGACGGTCGCTAGGCGCAAGGCCACTCCCTGTTGGCAATATCCTACCGGATAAGCAGGCTTCGTCTTTGGACACCGCCCCACGGCTTGCCATTTTTCCTATTTCCTGATATAATTCGGGATGAAAAAAGTTTGCGCCACCTTATCCCTTTGGAATCGTCGGCACGGATTTTAGCATATTTGACTGATATGCGTTCAAAATAGCGTAATTTTATACGCACTCTCTCTTTTAAGCCCTAGCGTCTGTTTTCCACACCAACGCTAGGGCTTTTTTTGTTGCCCAATTTCATTCAGAACGGCTTCCACACTTTCCATGAACCCAATCAGCAGTATTTCCCTTGCTTCCTCAGTAACTGCCGGATACTGGCAGTCAATATAGGCACTGGCAATGTAGCAACATTCGTACACGCTCATGTCATGCTCTCCTTTCCGCCCCGTTATGGCCGGGCTTTTCATCTGCCTAGATAGCTTTGCTGTCCAACAGTTTAATCACGCTGTCTATCCTATAAATAACTGTACGGTCGCCCGGTTCCAACCTTATCGGCTCCAACCCATGGCGCTCCATCTTGTCAGTGAACTTATAGGACAATCCCAATTCCTTCAACAGTTGTTGCCGTGTAATAAAAGGCAAACGCCGATTGGACAAATCCGCCAACTGTTTTAACTCCTCTGCCGTTTCCATAATGGCTTTTCGTGCTTGTTGCTTTATTTCACGTTCCAAATCATCAGATAAAATCCTCATGCTGTCCACCCGTCCTTTCCAACAGTTCGGGAAGCGGGTCAACGGCCACGCTTCCTTTCCTGTCGTTTTTGCTACTGTCCATGCCTGCCACGGCTTTTTTTGGCGGGCTTTCGCCCATGTTTGGGCGGTCGCAAAACGGGCAACCGCCACAATTGACTTTACCCAACTCAAACAACTGCCCGTCCGTCAAGTTGCGAACCCCATACCCACCCGCCTTTTCAGGCTACCAAATAAAATTATTTAATCGCTTTGCTTTAAATTGTAAGTGTGGGAATTTTCTTCCTTCGCCAGCTTTAGGCACTGTTTGTAGCCGTCAACAAATGCCTTTTCTGATAATTCCGCGACTTGTCGGTAAAAATCATTAGAAAGGCCTTCCAGCCACTCCGATTCCTCGCCTTCAGGGAAAAATTCGTCCATTTGCTTCAACAAATGTTCCACTGGGTCGCTTCGAACCTCCACCATGTAATAAACCTTGGCCAGTTGCCTGAGGCCAAAATCCAGCCCGGCATTAAAATAAGAGCAATCCGTTGCGTGGAACTTGAAAAATTCACTCCCTTCCAATTTCTTGCCTTCCCGTTCCTCTACCAATCTTTCAATGGTTTCCAACATTATCGGCACATCGTTCATTTTTGCTTTAACTTCCATTTCATCATGTCCTTTTCGTCTTGTTGTCGTTTGCAAATCCTCATGCCCTCACGCTTGGTCGGCTAATTTCTTTAAGGGCTTATGCTGTTTGCTTGGGTTGTTTGGAATGTAGGTTTGAAAGGCTCAATCAATGCCGTAATTATCAGAAATCCACGCCATAACCTTTCCTACAATTTTCTTGGATGCCTTATGACCGCCACTCTCTAAACGTCGATATGTTAGGATATCCACCTCTAGCAATTCGGCGCACTCTTTTCTCGTCATATCCAGACAAACACGGATGTACTTTAATCGCCGTGCTATTTTTTCATCTATTACCAATGATTACCACCCCTTTTGTAAACTGTTTTAGTGACAAACACTATCAGTCACTAATATTATTCGTGACAAGGTTATATTATCACACTTTTAGTGACTTATGCAACAAAAGTCACATTTTTAATTGATTTTTTTCCTAGACCAAACAAAAAAAGCGTGCTAATATTTTAGGTGAGGTGATAAAATGAGGTTGAAAGAACTTCGTCAAGAAAGAGATTTAACCCTTGACCAACTTGCAAAAGCAACTGGAATACCAAAACAACAACTTAGCCGTTATGAACGACAAGAAAACGAACCCCGCCAAAATATAAGAGAGCAATTAGCTAAATACTTTGATGTTTCTGTCGGTTATTTAATGGGCTGGGAACTACCTTATCATGGCATAAGCGGGCGTGAAAGGTTATTAAGAGACCTAAAAACGGGCTTATTAAGCCTTTCCGAATACGTTGAGATTGAAAAATCATTGCCCCCCACTAACCCAAATAGAACTATATACGATGACTTAGACTTAGCGGAACATATAAAAGACAGTCTAAAAAATGGCGAATTAAATAATATTAAAGTTTTTGTTAATGGCAGTGAAATAGCCGCCGAAAACATCCACCACCAAAAAGCTACTGCAGAAATAGATAAATATTTTGAAGGCGAACAAACAATACCTAACACCATCCAATCATTATTAGAAATCATGCTAGAATTCGAACAAAACAGCAACACCCCCGAAAAATAAAAAAAATCCCCCTTCACGCTTGGTCGGCTAAAAGGAAGGATTGAACATCATGGCATTAAACAATCAAGCAATTAAGCCGTATGAAACGGCAACAGGTAAAAAAGGATATGTCGCAAAAGGCGCTTATATCGGCGTGGATGCCCTAACCGGGAAAGAAGTCCGCCGTGAAATCAGGGGAGCCACGAAAAAGGAAGTCAGGCTAAAATATGATAGGCTTGTCGTGGACTTCAGGAACGGCGGGAACACGGTCAAAGAAAAAGCCCAAACGCTAACGTTCGGGCAACTGATTGATTTATGGTATGATGACTATAAAAACACCGTCACCATAGGCACGCAAAATAATATGAAAGGTTTTTTGAATGCTTATCTCCGCCCCCAATTAGGCGACTATAAATTAGAAAAATTATCGCCGGTCGTTATTCAAATCCACATCAACAAGCAAGCCAATCTTTCCAACCAGCACGAAAAAGAGGGAAACCGCCCCAATGGAAGCGGGAAAGCCTTTAAAAACATGGCTTCCACCATTAACCGTATTTTTGTCTACGGTAAGGAAAACGGGCTTTGTTCCTTCAATCCCGCTACCGAATTAAGGACACCCAAAACAAAGAGAGCGCCTAAAAAAGAAATCCAGTATTTAAAGAAAAACCAATTAAGCGACTTTCTAAAAGCCGTGACACCTAGCTACAACGATAGCTACCATATAGCAAATATCAAGACATGCCTTTACCTGCTTCCCAAAAGTGGCTTACGGATTAGCGAAGCCCTTGCCCTTGAATGGGATGACATCGACTTTGAGGAAAATACAGTCAAAGTCAGCAAAACCCTGATAAGGGAAGTCGGGAAAGGTACCCACTTGCAAAACCATCCCAAAAGCGTGGCAAGCAACCGCACCATAGATATGGATTCTGGAACCATTACCCTTTTAGCCAACCTGAAACGGCTTCAACTGGAAAAATGTTTGCTTTTGGGCTTGCCCCGCTTGCCCCATGTCTTTTGGAATTTTAGCAAGGGAAACTATTTCACCCGCACCATACTTTCCAGCGCTTATAGAAATCAACTTGAATCGTTGGGGCTTCCTCCCTATGGCATACACTCTTTGCGCCATACATTCGCAAGCATGAACCTAAATGCGGGCGTTGGCTACAAAATTATACAGGCACAGCTAGGACATGAAAAACTTTCCATCACCATGGATTTATACAGCCACTTGGAACCGTCCACTAAAAAGGATTCCGTGGGCATTGTTCAGGCTTATCTAAATTCCTAGCTGTTCCGTGGGCAAAACCGTATGGAAAATTATCACCCATTTCAAGAAACATTGATATTAAGCTATTTCAGCGCCTTGATTAAGTCAAAGTGACAATTGGTAGTAAGTTGTAAGAAATAAGTTTGTCTCCCCTAGACATAAATAGTATGGCTAAAATTAACACTTTTGCTCTTTAACTGGGCCTAGTCTATTGTTAGTTGGGGAATCACATTCATCAATCGCTGGAATTGCGACTAAGGCGTTGCCTAACTAGACTGCTTGTTGCTCAGTTACTTTCACATCAACATCCCCAAGTTCTGGCAGGGAGATTTTGTCCAGTACCGCTCCGTTGGTTTCGATGACTTTTTTGTACCAGTAGAAGGATTTTTTCGGTGTACGTTTTAACGTTCCTTTTCCTTCGTTGTCGCGGTCGACGTAGATGTAGCCGTAACGTTTTTTCATTTCGCCAGTCCCGGCTGAAACTAGGTCGATGCAGCCCCATGAGGTGTAGCCTAAAAGTTCAACCCCATCCAAGACCACTGCGTCAATCATGTGCTTTAAGTGGGCTTGCAGGTATTCGATGCGGTAGTCATCTTCGACGTAGCCATTTTCGTCCGGGGTATCGACAGCCCCTAGCCCATTTTCAACGATGAATAGTGGTTTTTGGTAACGGTCGTATAACATGTTCATGGTAATCCGAAGCCCTAGCGGGTCGATTTGCCAACCCCATTCGCTTGCTTCCAAGTGCGGGTTTTTCAAGGTAGCGAAGGCGTTTCCTGACGTGTGTTGGTTCACTTCCGGGTCTGCACTTGTCAGACGAGAGGAGTAATAGGAGAAGGAGATGAAATCAACGGTGTTTTCTTTCAATAAATCCTTATCCCCATCAGCCCATGGAATGGAGATTCCTTTTCTCTCAAGTTCCTTTAAAGCAAACCGTGGGTAAGCACCACGTGACTGGACATCAATGAAGAAGAAGTCCTCGCTGTCTTTTTCCATGGACTGCCATACATCCTTAGGGTGGCACGTGTTCGCATAGGTCTTAGCCGCTGCAAGCATACACCCAATCATAAAGTCCGGGTTGATTTCGTGGGCAATTTTCGTCGCCATGGCACTTGCCACCAACTCATGATGGGCCGCATTGAATTTAACCTGTTCTTTATTTTCGCCTTCTTCAAAACAGATTCCCGCACCGATGAATGGAAGGTGCATCAGCATGTTGATTTCGTTGAATGTCAGCCAATATTTGACTTTGTCTTTGAAACGCTTGAATAATGTTTCAGCAAAACGGACGTAGTGACCCACCATTTCACGGGAACGCCAACCACCAATGGTTTCAACCAAGTGCATCGGCACATCAAAATGAACGATTGTTACCAATGGCTCGATGCCATATTTTAAGCATTCGTCAAAAACATTCTCATAAAATTTAAGTCCCGCTTCATTAGGCTCCAATTCGTCACCTTTCGGGAAGATACGGGTCCAACCGATAGACATACGGAAGACTTTGAATCCCATCTCTGCAAATAATTTAATATCCTCTTTGTAATTGTTGTAAAAGTCGATGCCTTCTTGGGCAGGATAGTAATACCCTTCCTCGAAGTTGTACATTTTCTTCTTACCTGCCACAACGTCCCAGCGATCGGAGCCATGAGGGCACACATCTACGTTAGCGAGCCCGCGTCCGTCGGCATTATAAGCCCCTTCAAATTGATTGGCGGCAGTAGCACCACCCCACAAAAATCCTGCTGGTAATCCACTCACTAATTTATTCATCATCTATCACCTTTCATGGGAGAAGCCCCTTTGTGCAAGAGGCTTCCGTTTTTATTTTTATCGTACAATGCTTAGGATTGCTTTATTCATTTTAGTTTCTACCACATCGGAGAAAGTATTCGTGTTCGTTACGATAACAGGTGTTACTAGGGAGTAGCCTTTGGCTTTGATGGCCTCCATGTCGAATTCCACTAACGTCTGTCCTTTTTGGACACGGTCGCCTTGTTTGACAAGTGCCTTGAAGTGTTCGCCATCTAGTTGAACAGTGTCCATACCGACGTGGATTAATAATTCAACCCCTTCGTCAGTCGTGATTCCGACAGCATGTTTCGTTGGGAATAATGTGGTTAGGACCCCGTTTGCTGGAGCGACGACTTTCCCTTCAGATGGGTTGATAGCAACGCCTTTTCCTAATAATCCACTGGCAAATGCTTCGTCTTTGATGGAAGACAGTGCTAATACTTCTCCTTTGATGGGTGCTTCAATCAAGCTTTTTTTTTCTTTGGAAGGGGCTGCTTTTGGCCCTTCGTTTGTTGTAACTTCCATTTCAGGCTCTTTGTGGAAGAACCAAGTCAACGTGAAGGCTACTACGATGGCGATGGCACTTCCGATAAGTTTCGTGTTCAAGTCATCAAGGGAACCATCAGGGCGGATGAAGTTAGGAAGGGTAAAGACTCCAAGGCCACCCTGGTTCCACATTTTCACATCCCGTGCCATGACAAATCCGCTTCCTACTGCCCCAGCGATGCAAGTGTAGATAAAGACGGCTTTACGCTTCAGGGTAAATCCGTAAATCGCTGGCTCAGTAATCCCTACGATACCAGATGCGATAGCTGGAAGGGCAAGGGATTTTTCCTTAGGGTCTTTCATTTTGAAGTAAAGGGCAAGAAGTGCTGCCGTCTGACCAAATGCGACAAGCATCAATGGGCCTGTAATCTGTTGCCAGCCATTTTCGGTAAACTGAAGGATTCCCATTGGGATAATCGCCCAGTGAAGCCCGAACATAACAAGGATTTGCCAGAAGAACCCGGCGACAACCCCGAATAAGATTGGTGAGAAGGCAACAATAGCTTCGAAGAAGGCCATCAATAAGTCAGTTGCGATGGTGAAGATTGGTCCTACCACCAAGAAACCGATTGGCAATGTCACCAATACCGTCAAGAATGGAACGATAAAGTTAGCTACAACCGCAGGAATCACTTTTTTGAATAGTTTTTGGACGTAGCTTGCCAAAATAACGATGAAGATAATTGGGATAACGGAAGACGCATAGTTCCTCGCCATCCAAGGGATTCCAAAGACTGTCTGGAAAACTGGGCTTTCAAGGATGGTTCCCGGGAATAAAATCGTTTCCGGTGCATCCATCAGCCCACGAAGTGTATTTAAGGAAAGGTTAGGGTTCATTAAACCGGCACCTAATAGCATTCCGACAAATTCATTGACTTTAAATTTTCTTGCAGTAGTCAAACCAATGAAAACCGGCAAGAACATAAACACGCTGTCCCCGATGTTGTCAAGCATCCTGAAGGCACCCGACTGACGATCAAATGCACCAAGGAATACTAATAGGGCAGTCAGTCCACGGATCATCCCACCAGCTGTCATGATAGCTAGGAACGGTTGGAAAATCCCGGAGATGTTATCAAGCAAAGCATCGAAAGGCTTCAACTTCTTTTCTGAGCCTGCTTCGGCAGAAATGGAACCAATAAATTCATTTACCAACTCGAACACGTCGGGAACATGGTTTCCAATAACAACCTGGTATTGTCCTCCCGCTTGCATCACGGTTACAACGCCATCCATATTTTTTATTTCTTGGGTTTGTGCTGCTGACTCGTCCTTTAATTTAAAACGCAAACGAGTGATGCAGTGGGTCAATCCGACGACGTTTTCTTTGCCGCCAACGCCTTCTAAAATGTTTTTTGCTAATTGCTCGTACTTTCTCATGTGTAATTCCTCCAGTTTTTTTTATATTTTGGAGGTTTGGCCAACTTAATGTCACCATCCATCGGGAACAAAAAAACCTATCAATAATATAGCCCTGCCATAATGGGGGTCCATATATTATCAATAGGTTTAGCGTACTACATCCGTACTAACTATCCTGTTCGGTATCCGCTTTCACGTTCCCTGTAGCTTTATTTTACCACCTAGCCGTAGGGTTGTCAACACTTTTTGAATAACGCTTACTTTTTTCTTTGGAAATCAACCGTGACGAGTATTTAAGGGGCTAAACGCACAAAAACCCGAATAGCATTGGATGTGTTATTCCCCTCCCATCAATGAAGTTGCTCAAGCTCCACCTCTGAGATTATTTGCCATCCCTAGCTATTCAGGTCACCCCACATCCCGTGGGTTGCTCTTACCTTATCTGCCATTAAATGTCAACGCTTTACTCTATTTTATCGTAAAATTATTTGACTTTCTTCGCTGATTTAAGGGTATTTGCTAAAAGCATGGTGATGGTCATCGGGCCTACGCCGCCAGGGACGGGTGTAATAAGGGAAGCTTTCTCCATGACGGGCTCAAAATCCACGTCGCCCACTAATTTTCCAGTATCCAGGCGGTTGATGCCCACATCCACAACGACAGCGCCTTCTTTAACCATATCCGCCGTCAAAATTCCAGGAATCCCTACCGCTACGATAACAATATCCGCAAGCTTTGTCACACTCGCTAGGTCTTTCGTGCGGGAATGGGCAACGGTTACGGTCGCATTTTCATCTAAAAGAAGTTGAATCAGGGGCTTTCCGACAATATGGGAACGCCCCACAATAACAGCATGGCTTCCTTCCATCGGCACCTCATAATGCTTCAGGATTTCAATAACCCCCGCTGCGGTACAAGGCTTAAAGCCGTCCAAACCTGTTGCCAGCAAGCCCACCTGATACGGATGGAAACCGTCAACATCTTTCTCTTGGTCAATGGCTTCAAGCACAACGCTCTCTTTAATATGCTTAGGAAGCGGCAACTGAACCAAAATCCCATGGACACCCTTATCGGCATTTAGTTTATCAATAACCTGCAACAATTCTTCTTCTGTGGTTTGTGCTGGAAGTTCAATCTTCGTTGATTGGAACCCGACATCATGGCAAGCCTTGTGCTTATTGTTGACGTAAGTCTGGGATGCCGCATCCGTTCCGACAATAACCACCGCTAAATGGGGCTTAATGCCTAAACGGCTTACCTCATCCTTAATTTCATTCCTAACCTTTTGGGAAACCAGCTTCCCGTCCATAATTTTCGACATTTTGCTCACCTCTACTAGTTATTTTATCATAAGTGGAGGTGGCATGGAAATTTATTTTTCGGTAATGATGGCCCGGACTAAGGTGGCAGACTCTACATTGCGGAAACCATGGCTTCGGTCCTCATACGATTCGGGTTGGGAATAGGTGACCATTTCATTGTTAAGCGAATTGCTTTTATAAACTGCCAGGATAAAATCTGCCCCTAACGCTTCCTTCCGGTCATCAAAGTGTGGGAAGCTGGCTCCCCCATCAATCACCTGGAAAAATCCGGGTTGGGGGTTGGAAATGGTGAACGTATTGCCTGGGCTTTCAACATATTGGGCAATGGCAGCCGTCATGCCGTCCTCATTGGAGATTCCCAGAACCACGTAAAACTTTGGATTGCTCGGCGTGGTGTCTGGATTTATCCTTTCACCTGAACTTGTTGTTAGCAAAGGGATTTCTTCAACAAATTCCCCATTGCGGCAAACCTCCCCGAACAGCTCCAGTTGGAAATTCCCATGATGGGGCAACCCTAAGGAAAAAATCCGGGTAGAAACCGTGTTTGCATCTATCAGCATTGCGACCAAGCTAGCCGTCCCTTCCTGAAGAATCCAACGAAAAAAGCAAGTGCTGTCTGTGGACTTCACTTGCTTTTTTGCAATTATGCCAGGTTCTTTCTTCCCAACTGGCGGTTTAATGAAATTTTAGGGAGTTCCCGGCGATAGAAAGTTGGAACTAGCAAGATGGAGCATAGCACCCAAGCGATGGGCTCGGCGAACGCGATGCCCGTCAGTCCCGCGAAGGGAACCAGGAACAGGGTGGCTACTATTTTGCTTCCTAATTCGATAACCCCTGTCCATACCGGCAGGGATTTGTTGCCGACTCCCGAGAAAACCGACTTAAAAATAAGTAAAAGGCTTAGAGCATAGTAAAAAGGAAAGCTAATTTGAAGATAATGGACCGCTTCTGCCACGATGGTTTCGTTCTGCGTCCCCGTAATGAAGCGAATCAGTTGGTCACCTACCGTGAACACCGCAATAATAATCGCCGTGCTCCAAATAAAGGACATTTTAATGCTGGTCTGAATCCCTTCCTTAATCCGCTCCTCTTTTTGAGCGCCCATGTTCTGGCTCGTGTACGTCCCAATAGCGTTGGAAATCGTCATCAATGGGACAAATGCCATCCCGAAAATCCGTCTTGCGGTAGTAAAGGCAGTGATGGTGGCAACCCCTAAGTTGTTGATGGCCGTCTGAAGGATAACGGAACCGATGGCGATGACGCTATTGCCGAACCCGATGGACATCCCCATGAGGAACATTTCCTTGACCAGCTTGAAATCCAGTTTAAAATGATGGGCTTTTAGGTGAAGCATCGGGACTTTTTTGATGATGTAAATCCCGCAGCAAATGGCGGCAATCCCTTGTGAGATAACGGTCCCGAACGCACTCCCGGCAATTCCCATATCAAGCATTTGAGGGGAAACCATGACCAAATTCAAACCGATATTTAAAATTACTGTGACGATTAAGAATACTAAAGGCATTAGGCTATTACCAAGGGCTTGCAAGATGCCCGCCAATAAATTGTAGTATAGGGTGAAAAGCATGAATCCGTACATTATCCGGATGTAAATGAGTGCCTCTGGGATAATTTCCGCTGGGGTATTCAGCACCCTTAAAAGTGGAGCTGCAATAATAAGGCCCACTACGGTGAGGATGGCAGTGCTTACCGTACCAATCACAAGGGCAGTCGCTGTCGCTTTTTTAAGCTCTTCCCCTTCCTTGGCACCAAATAGGCGGCCGATAATCATAGCAAAACCAGCACTGAATCCAGTTACGAAGGCAATCAACAAGAAGTACAGGCTTTGGGTAGCCCCCATTGCTCCCAACGCGTCATCCCCCAATAAGTGGCCCACAGCCATGGTATCCGCTAAATTATATAGCTGTTGAAAAATATTTCCTAAAAAAAGTGGAGCTGCAAACCCAAGTATTAGCTTACCCGGATTGCCTACTGTCATATCCTTGACATTTTTACTCATATCCTTACCTCCCACATGGAATCAATCATCACAAGATGTACAAACATCTTTTAAACTGCTGTATACATTATACGATACAACTGGCACAATTCAAAGAACTTTTTGACCGCTTTCTTAAAATAATTTCTGGGCATTATAAACCCGCAAAAAAGATGGAGCGAAATGGCTCCATCCTAAATCTCTATTCCAGTCCTAGACGTTCGAAAATCCCATCAACTGACTTCAAATGGTAAGTATGGTCGAAAGCATCGTCCAAGTCAGCCGCAGTTAAATATTTTGCAATGGTTTCATCTTTAGCCACCAAGCTGCGGAAGGAAATGCGGTTTTCCCAGGCATCCATCGCTTTTGGCTGCACTAAGTCATAGGCGGCTTCACGGGCAAGCCCTTTTTCAATCAATTTCAGCATGACCCGTTGAGAGAAAATAACCCCATGAGTGGCATTGATGTTTGTCATCATGTTGTCAGGGTACACCATGATGTTCTCTAAAATGTTAGAGAAACGGCTCAACATATAATCTAAAAGGATGGTCGCATCCGGCATCATGATCCGCTCGGCTGAGGAGTGGGAAATGTCACGTTCGTGCCAAAGGGCAATGTTTTCAAAAGCGGCAACCATATAACCACGAAGGATACGGGCACATCCCGCCATGTTCTCAGAGCCGATTGGGTTACGCTTATGGGGCATTGCTGACGAACCTTTTTGCCCTTTACGGAAAAATTCCTCCGCTTCACGGACTTCTGTACGTTGAAGGTGACGGATTTCCACACCCATCTTTTCAATGGTTGCCCCCACAAGGGCGATAGCGGACATATAAGCCGCATGGCGGTCGCGTTGAAGGGTTTGGGTAGAAATCTTCGCCGACTCAATCCCTAGCTTCTCACAAGTGTAATCTTGAACGAAGAACGGGATATTGGCATGGGTCCCCACCGCACCGGAAATTTTCCCCGCCTCAACTTCACGGGCCGCCGTTTCAAAACGCTGTTGGTTACGCTTCATTTCCTCGTACCATAACGCCAATTTTAAACCAAAGGTGGTGATTTCAGCATGAACGCCATGAGTACGCCCCATTTGCACGGTATGTTTGTATTTTTTCGCCTGTGATGCCAAAACATCGATGATTCTTTGAATGTCTTTTCGAAGGATGTCATTCGCCTGCTTCAATAGGTAACCGTTAGCAGTATCCACTACGTCCGTAGAAGTCAGCCCATAATGGACCCATTTTTTTTCTTCACCCAAAGTTTCGCTTACCGCACGGGTAAAAGCAACCACATCATGGCGGGTCTCTTTTTCGATTTCATAAATGCGGTCAATATTGAAAGAAGCCTTTTCCCATAGCTTTTCAACATCCTCTGCGGGAATATGACCCAGTTGCGACCACGCTTCACATGCTAGGATTTCAACCTTCAAATAAGCATCAAATTTATTCTGCTCCGTCCAAATAGCCGTCATTTCAGGCCGGGAATAACGTTCAATCATTTTCCTCACCAATCCTTTGCAAAGTCTTACCTCTATTGTAAACCAATTTTCAAATTATGACAAGATTCATCGAAATTTTTACTACAAAAAGAGAGAATGCAGCCATCCTCTCCAAATCAATCATATACGCAAGGTAATTTTATGTTCATGCAAAATCCAGTTTCAGTATTAAACGCTTCTGCTGAACCTTGATGGGCGGAAAGGATAGTCCTCACAATAGCCAGTCCAAGACCGGATTGGCCATCGACGCCCTTAAAAAATCGGTCAAACAGTTTGGAAATGTTCTCTTCAGAAACCTTCGGCCCGTCATTGGAAATCCGGATATGAAGATACCCATTTTCAATAATAGTCTTAATAATAATCTGTTGCTTGGCGTACCTTATAGCATTGGTAATAATATTGGAAAGGGCTCGAATCATTTTCTCATCATCCAGGTTCACTTCCACCGAACGGTCAAGAAGCAAGATAAAATTCAAGCCACGTTCCTGGACCAATGGGCGCATTTTTTGATAAAACCCCGTTAAGAACTCATTTGACTCCAACACCTGAAATTGATAGCGGTCGATTGATGCGTCTTCAAGTTTAGATAAATACAAAATGTCTTCAACCATCAGGCGAAGGGATTCACTTTCCGACAAGATGACATCTGCTGCTTCGTCTACTTCAAATATCCCGTCTTTAAGTCCCTCAGCATATCCTCGAATACTCATCAAAGGGGTTTTCAGTTCGTGGGAAGTATTTTCAAAAAAAGACTTTCGCCTGCGGTCATTACCTAAAATATCGTCAGCCATCACCACAAGGCTTTCATCCAGGTCCTGGATTTCGTCCCCAGTAAAAATGGAGTGCTCCAAGGGGGTGAGCTTGACCCTAAAATCCTTCACCTTATTGGTGAGATTTATAATGGGCGTGGCAATGTTATGTTGGGCATACAATCCGAAAACAGACGCGATTAGCATACTTACCAAAGAAGTTATTAAAAGCACTGTCAAATTTATTTCATTAAAAGAACTGATGGCTGCCCGGCTGACGAAAAGGTAAATGGTCCACTCCCCATGATTATTGTGGGCAGTCCCCGTCACAATGTAGTAAAGCTGGGTCGTCAGTTCCCAATCTTGAAAATACTGGAGTTTGTTCAACGTGTCATCTGGAAGGAGTGTTGAAAAAATGCGACCATGTTCCGGCACAGCAATCATATCCGTCTGGATTAATTTCAGTATATCTTCTTTTTCATAGTAAACACCTGGTTGATAATTTGGGTTGCTATTTATAGTTGTTTGTAAATGAGCCAAAGTAGTTTCCATACTCCCTATCAACCGATGGCTAAAATATTGGTTAGAGTAAGCGGTAAACAAGACGAAGGAAGTAGCAATGGTAATAAAAACAATCGTAATATAACTTAAAAAAAGTTTTCTATCCAGGTTGAGCCTGGTTTTTTTAGTACTGATCGCTATCATCAATTCGATAACCATAGCCCCAGACCGTCGTGATTTCGGCATTGGATCCGGCATTTTTTAACTTTTTGCGAAGCCGCTTGACTAAATCATCAATCATCCGGGATTCACCGACATAGTCATAACCCCATATGTTTTGAATCAGATTTTCCCTGGTAAATGAAATATTTTTATTCTTCACTAAATAAAACAAGAGCATGTATTCGTTATTCGTTAAGGACATTTCTTGCTCGTGGGCTTGGCAAGCCCGCTTGGAGTCATCGATTTTAATATCGACAGCTGTAAAAACAGAAGATTCCTGTGGTGGGGTAGTTGATGGGTCTATCCGACGAAAAATAATTTTCAAACGGACCAATAGCTCACGCGGGCTGAAAGGCTTGGACAAATAGTCATCCGCTCCCAATTCAAGGCCAATGATTCGGTCAACTGCCTCATCTTTTGCTGAGACAAATACAATCGGAACTCTACTAAACATACGTATTTTTTTACATAAATCTAAGCCGTCCATGTTTCCTGGCATCATAATATCCAAGACAAGTGCATCAGGGGTCCCAACCTCAAATGCTTCAATGACTCCATCTGCGCTTTCAAAGGCAGTAACCTGGTACCCTTCCTTTTCTAAATATTTTACCATCAATTGACGGATGTTGGCATCATCATCAATAACAAAAACGTGTTTCATCATTTCACTTTTCACCTCAATAACATTTTTTACAATATATGAAATTTTATCTAACTTTTTATACAAATTTCATGAAAAACTGGCAGAAAAACCAATCTATAGATATTATATCTAAAAATTGTCCGCTTAACAAGCACCAAAATTTACATAAACTCCATTTTTTGAGTAAAATTCATAAAATTAATAAGGAATTCAAAAAAAGCAGCAGTGTTAATGAAAATAATTGAAAATAATTTATGATTGCCTGCAAAAAATTTGGAACTTCCAAATAGCCCATTGACGCTACAAAAGCAATGATGGCACCTAAAATCGCTAAAAAAATAACTGTTTTCGTAATGACGGAAAAAAACAACTTCGCCAAAAAAGCAATGATAATGCCCGCTAGCAGGCCATAGACCAAACCATTAAGCATCACGTACTCCTGAAATGTTTGGCTAGCAAAGAACAAAATCGCAATAAAGAAGATATAATACCATTTTTTCATCAGGTCACCTCAAGATAATTTTCTCTCTTAATTTTAACCTAATTTGGCAAAATACTCAATGGCTAATTTTTTCATTCCAGTACCTTTAGTTTTACCCATGAGGGAAAAACCATACAAAAAAAGCCAACATTGCGTTGACTTTTTCCGTAAGTAATTTATGGTAGCTTTAATTAAAATAATTGCTTCATTAAAATGGTTTGGTCGCGGTCTGGACCCACGCTGAAGATAGCAATAGGGGCACCTACAAGCTCTTCAATGCGGCGAAGGTAATTTTGGGCAGCTACTGGTAACTCTTCGTAAGAAGAAACCCCAGTTATACCTTCGTGCCATCCTGGCATTTCTTCGTAGACCGGTTTGCAACGTTCAAATTCCCTGATGGTCGAAGGAACGAACTTTATCTCCTTGCCATCCAATTCATAGGCTGTACATAGCTTTAAAGTGTCAATGCCGGATAGGACATCCAACAAGTTGATGGAAATTCCCGTAAGCCCGCTTACACGGCGTGTATGGGATACGACAACACTATCGAACCAGCCAATGCGGCGAGGGCGTCCAGTAACCGTTCCATATTCCCGCCCAATTTCACGGATACGGTCAGCATTCGGTCCTTCGATTTCAGTAGGGAATGCACCTTCGCCAACACGTGTGGAATAAGCTTTGACTACGCCGATGACTTCTTCGATTTTCGTAGGCCCAACGCCAAGTCCTGTCGTAACAGCGCCTGCGGATGGATTTGAGGATGTAACGAATGGGTAAGTCCCATGGTCAATGTCGAGCATGACACCCTGAGCACCTTCAAACAATACCTTTTTACCAGACTTGAACGCTTCGTCCAGCTCATAAGAAGTATCCGTCACATAAGGTGAAATTTGTTTGGCATAGGCACTGTATTTTTCTAACAGCTCTTCAAAATTGAAAGTCGGCTTTCCGTGGCGGGCCAATAACCGGTTTTTTGCCTCAATGTTTTCTTTTAAAATTTCCGCAAATGTTTCTTTATCCATCATGTCGCCGATACGGATTCCGAAACGAGCATATTTATCTGCATAACAAGGACCAATCCCGCGTTTGGTTGTCCCAACTTTTTGATCGCCTTTCAATTCTTCTTGAAGGCCATCAATTTCAATATGGTAAGGGAAAATAACATGGGCACGGTTTGAAACGCGGATGTGGTCGGTGGAAACACCTTCTTCATTTAAATAAGCCATTTCTTCCAACAACGATTCCGGGTTGATTACCATCCCGTTTCCTAAAATAACTTTCTCCGCACTGAAAACCCCCGATGGGATAAGCCGCAGCTTAAATTGCTTCCCTTTAAATTCAATGGTATGCCCAGCATTATTTCCACCCTGGTACCTGGCAACGATGTCAGCACTTTGCGCTAAATAATCGGTAATTTTACCTTTTCCCTCGTCTCCCCACTGCGTTCCAACTACTACAACTGTTTTTGTCATCTTCTTCCCACCTATCTGATATATTCAACTTATTATGGTAGTTTCAACCATTTTTTATTACGGATAATGCTAAATCCACCCTAATTCGATTGCAAGGACGGGATAGGTTTTAGCATATTCCAGAGAGCGAACTGAAAAAAGCAATCTATTTTAAAAAGAAAATAGACTGCTCCCCTTTGATTTCAAAAATGTTGATTAAAGTTCATCAAAGACATTCAGACCACCTGTAAGTTTGACTTGCATACTCACTAAGTATATCAAATTTTGCCGAAATTTCAAGAATTTTTTTATTTTTGTTGCTGGTAATCCATCGCTGCTTTGATAAATTCCCTGAAAAGAGGCTGTGGGCGCTGTGGACGGGAAACAAATTCCGGATGGAACTGTCCTGCAACAAACCATGGATGATTTGGAAGTTCAAGGATTTCAACTAGGCCAGTTTGAGGGTTAGTCCCTGAGAACACCATGCCTGCTTCTTCTAGGATTGCTTTGTACTTGTTGTTGAACTCGTAACGGTGGCGGTGGCGTTCTTTAACATGGGCCGATTGGTAAGCTTCATAAGCCTTTGTACCCTCTTTGAGGTAGCAATCATAAAGCCCTAGTCGCAATGTCCCCCCCATGTCGATGCCAGTATACTGGTCAGGCAGATAGTCGATAATTGCATGAGGCGTTTTAGGATCGAATTCCGTCGTATTAGCGTCTGTGAGGTTCGCTACGTTGCGGGCATACTCAATAGCCGCCACTTGCATTCCCAAGCAGATCCCAAAGTAAGGGATTTTGTTCTCGCGGGCATACTTACAAGCTAAAAGCTTTCCTTCAAACCCTCGGTCACCAAATCCACCAGGAACCAAGATACCGTCAACGTCACCAAATAGGTTTTCAAGTTCTAATTCAGTAACTAATTCAGAATTGATCCAGTCGATTTTAATTTTCTTCCCGAAAGCGAATCCAGCATGTTTAAGGGATTCAACAACTGAAATGTAGGCGTCTTGCAGGGAAACGTACTTCCCTACTAAAGCAATCCGGATTTCACCTTCCAGCCCGCGCACAGTATCAATCAATTTTTGCCACTCCGTCATATTTGCAGCAGGTGCTTCAATTCCAAAGTGTTTAAGGACCAAGCTGTCCAAGCCTTGTGATTGCAGGAGCATCGGGACTTCATATAAGACATCAGCATCAATGGCTTGCACAACAGCTTCCTTTTGAACATTACAGAACAATGAAATTTTTTCTCGGACGCTTTCTTCGATATCAACCTCAGTCCGTAAAACAATCACATCGGGTTGAATTCCAAGAGAAAGAAGTTCCTTAACACTATGTTGGGTTGGCTTGGTTTTAATTTCACCAGCAGCCTTTAAGAAAGGCACAAGGGTATTATGGATATAAAGTGTATTCTGGTAACCGAAGTCTTTTCTAGCCTGTCTGATAGCTTCCAGGAAAGGTAGGGACTCGATATCTCCAATAGTCCCTCCAATTTCAGTAATAATAATATCCGCACTGCTGTCTTCCGCTGCTGCAAGCAGTTTCGACTTAATTTCGTTAGTAACGTGGGGGATAACCTGTACAGTAGCTCCAAGATACTCACCTTGTCGTTCCTTTGAAATAACATTGGAGTAAACACGTCCCATGGTAATATTAGAGTTCTGAGATAAATTCTCGTCAATAAACCGTTCATAATGTCCCAAATCCAAATCAGTTTCAGCTCCGTCATCTGTTACGAAAACCTCACCATGTTGATACGGGCTCATCGTCCCAGGATCAACATTAATATATGGATCAAATTTTTGCATGAAAACTTTAAGTCCTCTATTTTTTAAAAGACGACCTAATGACGAGGCTGTTATCCCTTTTCCGAGGGATGAAACAACGCCACCGGTGACAAAGATATATTTAGTCATAGTTGTTTCCTCCTGACACTAATTGGTTTATAGTATGCCCAAAACACAAAAAAAATTGCCCTCCTTAGGGAGAACAGTTTTTGGGCTCTTACCTATAGTAACAAATAAATGAAAAATTATCAACAGATTTTCTTAAAAATCGACAGTTTTATTATTAATTAAAATTAAAAAATCATCCTTTCGGATGATTTAGATTACCTAGCAGCGTCCTACTCTTGCACTTGCGTACTACCATTGGCGCTGAAAAACTTAACTTCTGTGTTCGGGATGGGAACAGGTGTGACCTTTTCGCTATCGCTACTAGATTAGTTGGAGCGGGTGAAGAGAATCGAACTCTCACAGTCAGCTTGGAAGGCTGAAGTTCTACCATTAAACTACACCCGCAAATCAAACAAGCCCGGCAACGTCCTACTCTTGCACGTGTGTACTACCCTCGGCGCTAAAGAGCTTAACTTCTGTGTTCGGGATGGGAACAGGTGTGGCCTCTTTGCCATCGTTACCGGACTTGGTTTGTTTTGAA
>Ga0268261_10000479_pt1 | contig 25135 bp, 11 predicted proteins | sample TergutNc150P1_FD_190353 | JGI IMG/M metagenome (GOLD analysis project Ga0268261, IMG submission 190353) | Nasutitermes corniger P1 segment gut microbial community from laboratory colony in Florida, USA - Nc150 P1 (SPAdes) (version 2) | ecosystem: Host-associated > Arthropoda: Insects >...
TGTCAGGAGGGTACCATCTATGGCTTTAATTGGTCGATTTCTTTGCATCTGTCTCTTTGACAGCACCTTAGTAATATTGAATAATTCTTTAAGGCTTCCCTTACGCGCCGCCTCCTCGGCAATAATAAATTTAGATTTTGTAAATTCTTTTTTAAGAGTTCCCTCAATGCTTTATTTATCTACTTATTTATTAATATTTAGTCAATATTCAGTCAATATTTATTCAAGGTTTATATTTGTTCAATGTTTTATTTAATGTTTGTTTAAGGTCTTGAAGGTCTATTAAGTATTCGTAAATTTTATTAAATTTAAATACTAATATATACATTTTGGTCATATTATGATATGTGTCAAATGGACACTTAGATATATACATGTCTTTCGTATAGCTGTCTTTGACATATCATGCTTATCTGTCATCGTCTATTGTCTCCTGTAATTTATATTATATACTAATATTATCCTCTACTGTCTCTTGTATATTTATATTTTATACTAATATTATCCTCTATTGTGTCTTGTATATTTTATAATAATATTTTTTCTTAACGTGCTTTATATCCAGTAGTTTTGTAACCTTTTTGGATTTACTGAATGTACAATAAAATTCAAATTCAAATTCAAATTTATGATTCAATGGTAGTGGAGAATCCCCAAAACAGCCATTTTCAAGGTCTCAGCATGTGGGATTGTGAAGACAGTGTGACCTCTGACAGGTGGATAATGGCCACAATGTAAAAACCCAAAAGGTGAGAAGCATTTGAACACTTAATAAAAACTGTACTTAAATATGCATCTATGCAGCATACATGAAACATTACACCCAACATCCACAGCATTCTACATTAAACACAACACTCCAGGCTTCACAATCAAAAGCCAACATATCAAAATATGAATGAGAGCTACTAGGAACTTCTAAAAACACATAAAGGCAAGACAATAAAAATACAGTATTATCAAAAACCTTTGCTAGTTAAAGGTAGTGTAGTTCAAGGGACAAGCATATCAGCACACAACCCATCAAGCCTATTACCCTACTGCACTAACTTACAGTCCTACAGATCTTGTTTTATTAATGTTAGGTTTCTGATCCAACAACAGAATACAAATCAAATCATTGCTTGTGCATACATAACCATACAATAAAATCTCATGGCATTTGCATGTCTTTTCATATGTGTAGGTCAAATCCGCCTACTTAATTGCACTTAAGTCTCAGAAAAAGTTTCACATAATCTGAAAGACATGAGGTTCTCACAGCAGTACTGCTGAAGATTCAAATGTTTCAGGCATATTATGTCAGCATATTCTCATATCTCACAGAATATTATTTTTCTTCCTTGGACAGGCTTTTGGTTTTATGCATTGCATTCAAACAGCCTGACATTTCCACATCACCATCAGCTTCAGTATTTAGACTCAAGCCTTCAGTGCTGTTATACCATGTTGACTAATGGTTTACTGGGTAACAATCTGCCAAATGACAAAAGTCACACCCCAGATGGCCTAATCTTCAGCAACACCACTGTGAAAACCTCAAATCTCGCAAGTCCAATCACAGAGAACAACACCACATTGCAAAACCAAACACACTTGAAAACATACAAAAGAAACGTAAAAATATGTGTTACAGTTGAATATATCAGTCTGAGTTTTCTCACCTTTACTACCTGGCCCTGTAACATTGAAGCATAAGATATGTTCATTCTACACAATGGCATCTTGATTCTTTAACTTCTGTTATTGTTTGTAAGGAAGAAATAAAGTATCACTCTATCACCATTTCTGTTATTTCTGATGAGCTAACTAAATTATTGACTGACTCTTCTAATGTTAATTTAGACAAGAATTAAGGTAAAGTCTATCACCCAAGTGTGATAATCTTGATAAAGGCATACAGCAATTTGTTCATTTCTTTGAAGTAATAGGGTTTCCTTCAAAGATGCCTTTCTTATGTAAGTTACATTCATAGCTGGATGGTTTCATTTTCATTTCTTATTATTTTTATTTATTTTGTTTTTTTTTTTTTTTTTTTTTTTTTTTTTTTTTTTTTTTTTTTTTTTTTTTTTTTCCTAATGTATGTCCTGTTATAAGCTACAGCCGTTAGCCATCATTCTAGTTTTAAAAAACTGAATTTTCATTGTTGTCAACAACAACTACAACAAACTTAATCTGTTTGTCTATCCTTTTTTCCCCAGACATCTGTGATCTCTCTGCTCCAGCTGTTTACATTATGCTTGATTCACACTACCAGTATGCTCACAGTACACTGCAGTAAGCAGGTGTTCAGAAAAAAACATTCTTGGTCTGTATTTAAATGCATCTCTTCATGCCAACAGTCAAGTATTCTGCCCCACAAGGATTCAGGCCTTGCAAATTTTTATGCTGAATAGCAGAGTTACTGATTCCCAACATTGCAAGGGAAGGTACAACTTTCATCTTCAAGGGTCAAGAAGTCTAGAAACGCTAAAGATGAAGGCAGCATGTTCCTTCTAAACAATGGAGACCAATAAGTCTGCTATTTAGTGTAATAAACCCAAAAGACCTGAACCTTTTACACCAACACTGTTAAAACTTAGAATATCACACATTATGACTCATGCTTCCATGATTTTCCTGGTTCCTACAAAACAAATGAAGCACCTTACATTTGGTCATTATCACCTCCCTCCAGAGCCCTTTTTTTCCACACTCATTATGAACTACTGGCTTAAACCCTCAAACTGACACACACTGACAGCATCATTAACCCTTAAAATGCTGAGTTAAATCCTATCTGCCATTTGGTGGCATTATTAGGAGCTCACCCTATACTACATGTTAGCAGGATAAGGGTTAATTAAACTACAAATACATATTCATTATTCTTTTCATTAAATATATATGGCTCAATATCATATTTCAAACTGCTATGACTATGTAACCACACATTCTATTACTTGTGTCTGAACACTCATTTGAAATGTATGATATACAATGTGTGTGTGTGTGTGTGTGTGTGTGTGTGTGTGTGTGTGTGTGTGTGTGTGTGTGTGTGTGTGTGTGTGCGCGCGCGCGTGTGTGCATGTGTGCGCGTGTGCGTGTGTGCGTGTGTGCGCGTGTGCGCGTGCGTGTGCATGTGTGTGCGTGTGTGTGCGTGTGTGTGCGTGTGTGCGTGTGTGTGTGTGTGTGTGTGTGTGTGTGTGTCTGTGTGTGTATGTATGTGTGTATGTATGTATGTATGTCACATTCCTAGCTCCAATGGTTAATCAAATAATGGCATCAAAGTTGAAGTTACATAAAATGATTGTACAATCACCACATTCATATTTGACATTCTAAAAAGAAATATTACATTAACCCAAGGTGTATATTTCTAAAAATCCACTGTCGCACATCACATTAAATGTAACTGCATATTTCCTATATATCTACTGCCACACATCATTTCAGGACCCTCAACAATGTGTCCCTAATGTTGCTTCTGTGTCCCTAGCCTTTAGTTCCACCATGTTATCACTGACAGCATGGAAATAGACAGTAGTACAGCATGATGTTATTACCACCTTGTTCAAAGGAGAAATGAGATGGACACACACACACACAAACACACAAAACCATTTGGTTTATATCTCTTTGTGCTTCCAAGTATATCTACATGCAAAACTAAAGATGCACAAAAATAGAAACAACAGATAAACATATGCATACTATTCAGTACCAAGATAGATATAGGTACCATGCACATCCCATCAGTGACAATCTAACCTCCCTCTCAAGCAGCTGCCCAGTATATAGTATCCCACAAGTACATATGTACAGGATATGTGTAAAGAAACAGCTAAAGATTCACTTCTTCTCGGATGGTGCGTTACAGGGTGAGCAGATCTCGGTGTCCTGAAGGACTGTGGTGCCTTCATCTTCAGAGCAAAGCAGCCCCAAAAATTTTGGGTAATACAAACCAGTAACACAGCATCACATCCCAAAAGATTGAAACCTTCAGCACAGATAGTTGTTTGTTATCTGTCAGCCCAGTGTAACAAGAGAAACACTATCCACCCATTAGAACAGGCAACAACATGGGACCAAGCATATATAGTACAAAGAAAACAGCATTGAGTTTTCCATTATTTGCCTCATGCATCTGTTAAAAGCACACTTAAACATTACAACACATTTTCTGGCTTTCCAAAGATCATAAGTAAAAAAAGGTGGCAATATTGTGTGCTGTATGAGGAAAAGAAATAATCAGTTTGTACTTTATTTGCGATGACAAGGGCAATGTTCAGATCATAAGTCAGCAGAATCACTGAACGCTTGTTACCACTGCATTTACTGTCATGCCAGAAATGTATTTCAGCATCAAGTTGCGATAGTCCATGCAGCTGACAAGACCCACTTCCAGAAGAACCAAATCACTCTATTCTGCAATATGTAACTGTTTACAGGAGTCCAAATCAATGGTTAAACTTAGAAATGTCCACCCAAGCATGGCAGCAATTATTATTTGAGAAGAAGATTGCAACATTCAGCACAATGGTGTTTGACCACTGTACCATCCTCCTGGTTGTTACTGTCACAATAATGGCATACTGACTTTGTGCACAGATGACTTGCAAAACTGCGCACATGCAGAGAATTGCTGCACATTAATCACAAAGAGAAGAACACACAACAAAGAGCCTTCTTCATTTGGGACATATACATCATGAGTCCACCGCATGTCTTACTTGAACAGCCAATAAGAATGCAAGACCAAACACCTGTGTCTGAATTTTACTACCAACATGCACCAGCTGAACTCCAAACAACACACTGACCAGTCCCTATTCCTACAATAAAAAAAAAAAGTATGCAGATGGCAAGAAACAAAGGAGGCAGGCAGCAGTGCACAGTGCACAGTGCACAGTTCCTTGCAGCCGAATTTTAAATTCAAAACTTAGAAATTTTCTGACAATTTAATGTCACCAAATTAATCAAAATAATGTGGCAACATACAGCCAGTCCCCTAATCTGGCATTTTGTGAATAAATGTGCAGCAGTTTATATGAGGAACCCTTTCTCAAGAACATGCATATCCACTTTTGACAAGAAGTGAGCTCCAATTTCACAAGACTGAGGGTCACAGAGATGTATAAAAAAAAGCAAAATTTATCCAACCTGCAGTGCCAGTACCAACTGACCTGTCACTACAACAGCTGTACCCTGCACTAGTTATCTGAACATGCACACTCGCGTAAAGGTAACTCCACTGTCATCATAGTGGGCATATGTGTTTTTGCAAATAAGCTCTTCATATGTGTAAACCTCAAACTGTTGTATTTCCCATATTCATTATTTTGTGGAAATACACTTAAAATATATCTAAAATACAAATAAACCCATCTAAACCAGTGAATAAAAATAAATTATTAAGTTTCAAGTATTCCAATTCATATCCTTTCACAGAACACAACCTCTCACATCCCAGTACAATTCATGACATTCAACCAGCCATGACCTTGAGAAAATAAAGTCAAAGCTCTACCACAGAATCTAAGCATCCATCCAACATCTGGATGCTATGCACTGCATGCAGAAGACAGACGCATAAAATCAAGTACAATATGAGATACCCAACTTCTAAGTCACAGCATTTTTCATGATAACAAGATATACACAGAATCTAAGGAAAATATGTGTTCTACATCACATATCACATGACAATATTCAAAACTGTTTAAAAATCTTCAGTTCTAAAGGGTTCTGATAATGATATATTACACTCAGAATTGAACATTCATGTCACTTGGGAGGTGACACTGTGTCAATGGACAAGTAGTTCCCAGTGTTTCAAGGGGCCACAGTGTGTTCACCTTCAGGGTCGAGCAGTCCAAAAAGAATTCTTCATGAACTATGCATCCAGCAACATAACACTGCAACCAAAAGGACTGATCCTTCAGCAACATTGCTATGAGAACCTCATATTCCCATACACGGACTCATTATCTGGACTTTCAACTACCATCCAGTATTCTGAGCAGAACACATTTCAGAGACTGGGTCTGTTTCCATCCTCTGCTGTTCAATCGAATAAACAGAGCTGTTCTCAATCACTAAACCCACATTGCATGTATCAAAATCACACTCGGCAGATGACAAATGCTGCAGCTCAAACAAAACTAATTCTTCACTCTTTGTCTCTGTGCCACTTAAACACAGTGCTGCAGAGTCCACTTGAACTGCATGTCTCCAGCAGCTACAACAGGAAGGACAGAGAGCCCAAAAAACTTCTTACAGATCTGACGAAAGAATGAAGAGTAAGTTGAAAGGTGACAATCTGCAGACTGCCCAATTTTTAAAATATAAAACTGCAGTATTTATGTGTAAATTCCCTCTAATGTGCAATGACAACGATTCACAATGTTACAGCAATTCACTGACTTCCTCTAAATTACCACAGCATTCACAACGCACACACGACTTTACAAAGTTTCTTCCTAATTACAACACCAACCAATGCCAGCAGGCAAGTAACAAACAAGCCACTGGCTTACCTAGTGGGGAGAGACCAATGCTACGAGGGGAGCCACAGGCTGGAGGACTGCTGCTAGCACTATCACGTTGTAGCAAGCCTAGCACAGGTCTGCCACCTAGCGAAGAGCCAACAAAGTTTCATCAGTGCAGGAGATATGAATCCAGTTGACATGACCACTGTTGGTCACCAGCAGGCAACAAATGAAGAATTCTTTCAAGTTTTGGCCAAAATGTTATAGTCAATATTATTATTATTATTATTATTATTATTATTATTATTATTATTATTATTATTATTATTATTATTATTATTATTATTATTATTATTATTATTATTATTATTATTATTATTATTATTATAATAATAATAATAATAATAATAATAATAATAATAATATGCTAAACCAGAACCATTCAATAAATGCCAGAAAAGCAAAGAATATGCTGATCACATATAGCTCAAAACCTGATTATATTCAGGTATGCATAGGCTACAATATGATTTAATAATTCAAATAAAACCGTTCAATGTAATATTTCTAAATTACTATCCCTTGAACACTGGCCACTGTTCACTGTCCACTGAACAGTCTTTCATTCCTCATATGTCATTGGTCTATGTGCAACATATTCAGTGAGTACATTTCAGGGAAAATTAAATTTAAAACTCCCCGTTCCAAGAAGCAGCTAAAATTTAACCCCCCCCCCCCAAGTCAATGATGGGATAATAAACTTTCTACATATCCATATTTTTTAAACTGAAATAATGACAAAGCAATCCCCAAGAACTAAGGCGTGTATCATAAGTACAAGTGTTTTCATTTCACTTACAGGAAGGAAAATGTATGGCTGACTTTTACACTAGTGCAAAACAATGCATTCCACTCAATGTACAGGATTTCCCATTACTGTTACACACCTACAAAGCTTACGTATACACTACGTAATGGCAATTATACATTCTGGGCTTCATAAATGGTAAAAATAATCACAGTTCATCTGCTGCCATACACTTAACACAAAAGACACCAAATAAAAATGGTATCGGTAGTAATTTGTAGAAGACAACATAACAAGATGTGTTTGAAAGGAATGGGGACTATGCACAACAGTTAACAAACATGAGGCATACAAAAGCAAGTTGCATTTAATTAAGTTATGGAAGCAATGCTTAAACTGTGAAATATGTATCCTAACATAACCTGTACTGATATCTCAATTTGTAGGTGCAACAAATCAAACCACAGAATTCAGATTTTAGCACATGAAACATACACTACTGTACATAGGGTCATTATTGTATCTAACAACTACTGGTTGCAACTTCCTGCCAGCTTGTTCGTCTCATTTATGCAGTCCACTCAGCCAACTAACCACATGCACAGTAGAGCAGCAGGAAGTGATAAATGATACTGGCAGTTGTGAGACAAAATAAGAACCCTATATTTTACTCCTGACCTCCAACAAGCACCAGCAGCACTGCAACAGTAACACTTGTTTGTAAGCACCCACCATCCTGCACTCACTCCTAAACACAAATCTTGCCACTACACTTTCAATCTAAACACAGTAAGTTAAAACAAAACATCTGCATTCACCCAAACAAGCAACATGGATGTTGTGGAAATGAAAAAACCAGACAGAGATAAAAGATACAGGCAGGCTAAAGATGTGAATAGCACAATACCTGCTAGGTTAGGGACACTGCCTGCCGGTAGGTTAAGTGAGCGAGCAGTGCCTGCACAACTTTGTCTGCCCAGTGGAGCTATGCCACAAATGATAACAAGGAAGTCATTTCACCTGAATATTATGCTACCACCATTCAAAATTATTTATTATCCTCCTTGGAATATGTATTTTACATGCAAATAAACTGCAGTTTAAGGAGTGTTCTAACATGGCCCACAGTGACAGCACAAGCAAGAAATACTTTATTATAAAACAACTGAATGTCACTGAGACTTTGGTTTATTCTTAACAGAACATGTCTGATTTGCTAACAATCTCACATACATTAAGGCTGCTGTTCTAAAAGATGCAGGGTAATGAAAAGAAGAATTTAAGGCTGTGTCATACCTGGAATGGCCACAGGGCTAGAGCTACGGCTGAGACGTGGAGATGATCCTCCCCCTGGACCTGCCTTAGGACTTGAACTGCGGGATGTACGCTTTGGAGTTCCTGGTGGAGTAACTCCATTTCCATTAGCCCGACTCTCTCCAATTGCTTTTACTAGATCCTTCACCGACACACCAACCAACTCTGGTGGGAGGTCTCTACAGGCAAACCATAAACAATTCGTTGCACTGACCACCTTGTGTCATACATGTGACTTTGTAAGCACGCTGACAGTACATAGCAATACCACTCAGCTTCCAGAATCACATTACAACTTGTACTGCCCTTGACTATAGGTGTGTCTTTCTGAATGTGATACATAAGTATACTGTGGGAAGTTATATTAACTGTGGCAGTACAGGAGAGCATTCATGTCTGTGATTAACTGTGAATGACAAAACTTTCACAAACATCAAAATCATGAATAAAACAGAAAAGAATACATAAGGGTGAGCATCACAGTGACCCATGCACTCTCACTGTTTTTGATCTTTTGTGCAGCCCTTTTGTACCGCATTCAGCAGACCCGCAATTTGGGAAAAGTGCATTACTCAGCTGACAGAGATGTTGTCAGTCACCCAATTTCAGAAAATGCTGACTCATGTGCCTAATGGCTCACAGACAAAAAGAACATGCACAGCTGTTTCAAATGCCCATTTGCATCTACCAAACTGGGATTGTCTACCAGCCCCAGTTTGAATAGATGTCCAACTGGGTGACAGTGCCCTGTTAGCAGCCCCCTCATTATTCTTAGCTTACTCAAATTGAGTAATTCTTGGCTCTTCTAACAGCGGGTCTTTAAAGACAGCCCTTAGCCTGTCACAATCATGAATATCAGAACATATTTTGAATTTAAAACATTTACTTAGTTCTATGAACTTAAAAAATACCTCTAATAAAAATATAAAATAACATTGAAAAGACAGAAGCACTGAAGTATGGCTTTAATAAAACACAAACATTACTTGGCAGCATAAAGTACATGAAACATCGGAAGGAAAGTCTCATTCCATACAGCATGAAAGAAATCGATGGCACTTAACAAATGACAAAACTTGACTGCCATGACAGCAATGTGGGCAGTAGCCTACCCAGACAGTGGGGGAAGCTGACCCTGCAGCCATGTGGTCTCACCCTCATTCATCGGAACCAGTCCAGAGAGGCCAAGATGAATGGATTAAAATGGATGCTCATGAATGTCTCAATCCCTGAACATAAGCATCATGGCACATAAGCAATGAGCCTCTGCTGTCAGTATTTACATACTGCTCCACTGGCCAGTTCAGAAATTTCTTTAATATCCACTAAATTTTAAACCAATATCACACCACACTTAAAGTGAAAAATGTTCAGTTACACGACATTCAGTGACAACTGGTGTGTTATGTTACAACTGGAGTGCTGCAAGAACAACTCAGTGACAACTTGAAAGCTGTAAATGAATTGGTTAAGGTCACAAAATCTGTCAGTAAGGATTCTGTATTGTTGACACTTCTATTTACGATATTTTAAGTTCTAATACCAGCGCTGCTCAAGACTCAAATGTTCTGGAATGTAATGCCATGTGACTGGGCCAGCAGGCATCACATCCCAGAACATTTGAGTCTTCAACTCAACCTCTGCTCAACAATTTCCTAGTTGCTAATAATGCTCCCACATTATCAGAATATAATCTCTGTGTTTAAATTAATAATTCACCCACAAAACACAAACCTTCCAGGAGAACCTCGCCTTTCCGAAATATGTCGCCCCTCTTCACCTTTCAGCCACTTCTGAAGTGCAGCAAACTTGCCACTGTCTCTGTCTCTTTCCTTTTCTCGATCTCGAGTTCTCTCTCTTGAATGTGGCAGATAGGGTTTGGGAGACAGCTCAGGTTTGTCAGGTTTACTGTCAGGAGCTTGAATGGATTTAGTAGATGATCCCACTGGAAGATAATTAAATTTTATTTGATTCAATTCAAATCAATTCAATTCATTCTTGTTTATGAACATACAGACTCTAAAGTCTCATGCCCAATTACAAAATCAGTACTAACACACAAACACATACAGAAAACACAACAAACAGATACACTTGTTTTAACTAACATATATGAAAATACCTTTCTTTTACTACTACAGTAGAATTCTGTTAATCCGACATGTACGGAACCAGACAGACACCTGATTATTAGAAGGTACCTACACTGATTTAAGTTCTTACAGGTTGTATTTTGTTAGTTCTCCTGCATTTGAGCTGCACAACCAATCAGACGACTATTCCACTCGGATATCTCCATGTACTGGTTAAGGGTCATGAGGGTCCTCTTCTGTGTTTTCTGGAGTCATCACAGTCAAAGGGGATGACAGAACAGGAGATACCACAACGGTTGATGCACAGACACCCTTAGCAAACTGTTGAATTTGTTTCTGAGACCTGCCTATTCCATTTGTAAAGCTTTTTCTGGTAAAAAGCATGGAGGATTATTGACAGACTACTCTCCTCAACTGTCTGATTACAAGGCTTTCTGGATTATCAGGTGGCAGATAATGGGATTTACTATACATACAGCTAAAATACTGCACACAAGTGCTGATAATGCATACAGCTAATATACAATCTGATTAAATGTAACAGTATGTTGTCTAAAATTATCCACATATATGTCAACCAAATTAGCAACTGATATGCATGTAGAAGGTAAGACATCCAGTTAAAGGAACTGTAGTGCATTAATATAGATGTAACAAACATATATACAAAATGGTTATTACAGACTTACTGGAAACAGGTGTATGCTATAATTCTTCATCATACACACAGGAAACTGTACAAGGCACTCAGTATCCTCCATTACAAATTAAAACTGATAATTCACACAAGTTAGAAAAGTTAAGCACAGCATGAGTACTTGGTACATTATAACATCACAATAGGACAGGCAATGTACATAGAAAGTATAACATTGATGTGTGTTCTCATAACCACTGTTGCCATAGAAAATCAATAAGTATTATATACTCTGAGTGTGTGTTTGTAGCCTTAGCTATTCAGCATGCAAACTGCATGCCCCGCATTAATTGTCATCTGGGGCCTGTTTGGTTCTACCACATTTTTCCACATTATCTCACAAATGGCACAACTTTCAGGAAAAAAAGGTAACAAACTTAAAATGTGTGGTTTTATTTCCTCTACAATGTTTGTCTGAAACATTTCTCATTCTCAGAATTCAGTGACACGGCTGTCACAACTGTACATATGTCTGATGTAAAGTGCCCTTTACTCCTGTCAGATTGTACTGAAACTTATATTTTCTCAATATACTTCCAAAAACCACTCAATTAATAAATTTCATGAAAATCTGTCCAGTTGGAGTCAAGCTGTTCCATGCAACTGGATGGATGGATGGACACACAGACAGACAGACAGACATGATAAAGCTAATAGTCGTTTTACACAATTTTGCAAACAAATCTAAGAACCACAAGACTTAAGGACATAAATGTGTGTTTCATGTTTCCTACAATATTAGTGTGACACATTTTTTGTTCTGATAATTATCTGGTGACTGACATCAAAATGAGCAAAGAAATATATGTGAAGTGTCTGCTGCTGTGAGCCCTCGGGGTCCCACCCAATAAAGGGGAAGCGCTAGATTGAAAACCGGGGGCTCACACTCTTAAATTGCCATCGACTGTTTGGGCCACTGAGCTCCGTAACACTGACTCTTGTGGGGGATAGTGAGCATACATATCATCACAAAAGCCATAAATTCATAATACTGAAAGTATATTAACAAAACTCAATACACAACTAATAACAAACAGTAAGAATGATAACACAAAATCACAAGCACGCCAAGTGTTTACGGCCATAACAACTCCTTATGATTCCAGGCTACTGCAAGCATTTACAACACAATCTCAGTATCTACTGGCCACAACAAAACGTTACAGTTTGAATAATGTACATCAAAGACTCTCAGAACAAAACACACAAACTTGACTTGACACAACTGATTAAATAGAAAACTAACCCAACATATGGGAAGCTGCTAGCCTCTCTCCATATTCTGCCCCCACATCAGCTCTTCGATGAATTGTAAATTACGCTAGGCAGGCGCCCGGTGTGTCAAATACAAAACCAAAACAGAGAATTTAAAATCACCCAACGCCAAACCAGTTTTACCTTCTCCACACACCCTGGGCATCTGCGTAGCACCCACAAAGAATCCGAGCAACAAACTCTCCCCAGCAGCTGGACAACCAAATTAAGACGACTTTTCAAAGAGGATTCCGAACTGCAAGTGTCAGACCCCAGCACCTAACCCCACCAAGAAAATCGGAGAGCTGACGCCCCCATTTTTCACTACCTCAAAATAACCAATCACCAGCCGACAGCCATATATGAAAAGAGAGAAAGGTGTCTGTCCTGTTCTGGTACTTCCACATAGTGACGAACTTTGAGCCACCCTAAGGCAGTCGGCTCAGCTGCCACCTGATTGTAACAACAGTCAGTATGTCATCAAATATTAGGAAAACTCTGCAATATCACACTTACTTTAGAGCCATCTGGTAGTTCTCTAATTGTTATGGGTGGAAAGATGGATATGGAGGCGCTTAATACACTCATTAAAAAAAATAGGCATCAATGGACATGATCAGTGGAAACCTGCTGTTTTTTAGACAGTATTAAAATGCCTGCATATTGCTTTGAAGTTTCCTTGACATGTTTTAAAAAAAAAACTGTTAAAAATTCCTGCCTTATATCATATTGCTCACTACAGCATTTCATGGCATTTTATACTGCATTGGGAAGCATGTCCTGGAGCTTCACAATCAAGAAATCTACTATCAAACAGGTTCACAGGTTCACATTTTTTGGTGATAAAGCAGGTGGTTAGAAAAGCCTGGAGACAATAACAAAATTAATAGCACATATATATCAATTCCTATAATAAACATATGCACAGATAATCATTACGATTTGAATCACCCCGGTATGTGTGAATCTGAAGGCTTTTTATAGGGTTGTTTTTTTATTTCCCTCCACAAACTGTCTATCATTTGGACAAAATAAGGAGCTACATTTCATAGACAATGGATGTGCTTGATGATAGCAAGAGAACCAGCCTCTAGTCAGACATTTCATATTACATACCAAAGACAATGTCAAAAAAAAAATACACACGACAGAATATATGCAACATACCCAAAATGAAGTGGATGACATGTGTGGAAAACAGAGTGAGATATTAACCAAAAACAAATGAACATGAAAAACACATTCAAGTGGGATACCCAATCAAAAATTAATTACAAGTATATTGGGCTTTGGTTCAAAATTAAACCAAGTAATATCCAGCACCCACAGCTTTGAAGTCATGTACAGTGAAGGCTCATTCACACACACATACATGCGCATGCACACACACACACACAAACTGGATTGCAACTGTGTATGGACCATACTCCAAACTGTGTTGTGCTGTGCTAATTGACATACAGAAGAGTGGACTTCAACTGTGGGCAGACTGTGATCCAAAATGTGTTGTGTTGTGCTAAGTCACACATACACAAAGTGAACTGCAACTGTGAGTGGACCATACTCCAAAATGTGTTGCGCTAAGTTACATACACATGAGTGGACTGCAACCCTGCACAGAACATGCTCCAAAATGCATCATGTTGCGCTAAGTCACATACATGAATAAACTCTAACTGTGCGCAGACTGTATGTACTCCAAATGTTTTGTGTCACGCTATCACAGACATATCTGTGCTATGCTGGGCTGTTGTCTCTCCATAAAAGTCCATGCAATAGCTGGCAAAAGCTGAACCACTTTCAGCAGTACCATCCATGTTGCCCACAGACACTGCCATATCTGAAGTCACACATACAGCACAAGAGTGTACCAACATTGTTGTGCTGTAGCAGACCATGACCTTGAGGAAATGCTTCTAAAAGGGTCTATGGCAATATGATCTGGGCAGAGTTGCAGTCTTGTCCTATAAGTGTTAATCACACAGGGCCTCACTATGTGCTTGTAATTCAAACAGAAAAGACAAAACCCATATTTTTAGTGACACGACAAAGTTGGCATACAGTCAGAGTCCAGTCCCACATCAGTGAATCAGCCATGATTAGAATCTCAAAACAGCTGATGATTGCTTACATCTGCTATCCTGTCCAAATGCTCCAAACACAAAAGGGTTAGAGCTGCTACTGGCTGCAGATCCCAGTGGTGGTGTGTCTTTATTGATGGGCATGGTGGATCCAAAATTAAAACCTGGTCCATCTGATGCAGTTAACACTGTGGCATTTGTATTATTGGAGAAATCGAATCCTCTTTTGTGAGGTGAAAAACAATTTTCCTCTATCTGAGGCTGAGTTTCCATTGTGTACTCTGAAAAACACATACCACACAGTTCAGTACATCATTAGCAAACATATCATTATGTATTCTGAAAATACAGCAAGACAGTTGTACAGTATATTTACCAGCAGAAAATCCCTGTTAGAAGAATGTAAAAATATTTTGTCCTTATTGACTCCTCAGAGCACACCATAAAAAGATGCTAAGTTGTGTGTTAAAAATAATCCATTACAAATAGGACATAACAAGAAAATACCCAGTTCAGAACAAAATGCCTGGAGGCCAAGTTTTATTACTAGAAGACTGCAGCAGAGAAATGCAATGGACTTACATTCTACATGCAGAATACAATTAAGTATTTATTTTTGCAGCACTACAGAAATCAAAATCACACTGATTCTAAATGCACCAACATAAGGTAGTTTCTGCTTTGCTTAACTTTAAAATTATGAGGAAAGCAAAAAAAATTGCGTTGCAAGTACAGACATCTTTAAACTGTCAAATCTGTCAAGGAATTTCCCATATTTTATGACACCTGGAGGTCTGTTACCATATTCAAGTCAGCCTGCTACCTGTCTCTGATCTGAGTCAGATCAAGTCCATAACCTCCACACTCTTTCTTGAAAACCCACTTTAATATTAACACAGCAACAAAGATGCCAAGCTCTGTGCAGGATGCACTACGTTGGTGAACGTAAGGGGAGTTTTCTGCACTCTTTTAGGTACAGCTTTTGATTAATTAAAATGGTAGGGAAAAAAATCAACACAAAACTAAAAAATTTTATGGCTAAAACGTTTAAATGTAAACAATGCCGCAACTCTAATCCATGAGACATAACATCGACATACCACAAGCTACTGTGTAAGCTGAGAAATGCAGAATTGATGCTCCTTATGAGAGAGCACACCTCAGCCCTCAAAATTGCTGACATAAAGGGCACTCATTAAGCAATAGTTGGCAAAGTTAGAATTAATTTAGATTACAATTATGAGGGAAATGGGCAAGATAGTGGAAGGATGGCATAAGAGAGGAAGTGACAGTAACAACAGGGCAAACAGTCTTTGGCAACAAAACAAAATGAAGTTCTTCCATACAAGGTACCAGATAAAGTGCTGGCAAAAGAAAATATTATTTTGAAATATAATATGATAAAATGATAGATGATATTACCCTGAAGAAACTACACGTGTTGCATGCCATCTGTCACACATAATTACCTCCATCCATCACACCTTCCTTCCTCAAGTACACCACATCACTCCGGCTAAGGGCCAAAGACCAAGCTTCACCCTCCATATTGAAGCAAAACTTCCTCATCGTGTCCTTGTTCAGTTGAACCCACGTGCCTTCTCCATTAACCACCTGGTTAAAAAAACAGCACCGAAGTCAAACATCAACAAAACTACAGCAGACTTCCATCACCCTGGCACCAATCGGACCACACAGGTTCCACATTATCAGATATTCCAGACTATCAGATGTTACCTATACTCACCCAACCATGTCCAGTTTCTATACAATTGTCAAACTTACGTCTTTCCCCATACCAGACATACTTTGTTTACACAACGTTGTATCTTCAGAAGCCATTACAATAGTTCCAACAAAGAGTAACACGTGCCACATACAGCACAAAGGAAATAGAATTAACAGTAGCAAAATGAATAGGAACAAATACACAAATTGCTGGTGACATTAATAATATAGAAATGGCATTAAGGCTATTTTAGTGATGTATACTCCACAAATGGCATCAGTTGTCCAGAACAGACAATACAGGCTTTATCTGAGTGAAAGCTAGCCTCCAAGTAATGCTCCAGATTGTGCCATGTTAAGTACAAGTGTAGGTCATTCCATCGGCAGTTTTGGTGTACCAGTACCTAGTGAATTGAAGACTTGAAGTAACAGCATATCATCATCAAACGTTGCTTTAAACTGTACGAAAATGATACAGGAGCTCTCAAAATGCTGAAAATAGACTTTGTAGAGAAGAGAAGGTGCAAAGTGCTAGTTCTTGAGTGGTTTCTCAAGTTCAAAAGTGGTGTGACCTTTGTTGAAGATGCTGAAAGCTTCAGACATTGAGCAATATGAAAACAGAAGAAAATATGGATTAGTAAAGGAACTGTCCTTGATGACAGGAGAACCATCACCCATGAAACTGCTACTATGCTGGAGTTTTCACTTGGGTCTCTTCACACCACTCTTCAAGAAAATACATACATGTAGAGGATTGACATCAAATCTGTCCTCTGCATAACTGCGACAAGAGAATTGTGTCACCAACTGCCAGAACCTTCAAGAGAGGCTGCAATAAGACCCAGAATTCCTTTTGAAGATAATTACAGGTAATGAGATGTGGGTTTCTGGGTATGACCAAGAAACCAAGTAACATTCCACTAGGTGGAAAGTCATCACCTCTAAGCCCAAACTAGGACAAGTTCACTCAACTGAAACAACAAGGTCACTGTTTTTCTTTTTAACATTCAAAGAGTCGTGCATATGAATTTGTCCCACAAGAAACAACTGTAAATGAATATTACTACCTCAAAACCTTACAGTGTTTGAACAAAACTGCGCGGCAAACAAGGCCTCAGAAGTGGAATTTAAGGTACAGGCATACCCCGTAGCACTTCCCCCGGTTAAAGTTTTGCCAGTAGAACACCTCTTGGTTTTTAATATCCAGACATCACAGAACATATGTATCTCTCAACACAACATTTATCCACCAACATTTATATAGGAAATACTTATATTAACATTCCAAAATCTTCATACAACGTTTTTAAAACAACGAGATGTATGCAAACTGTGCACATTACTATGTACAAAGCAACTGCTTGTTAACAATCATATTAATGGTTTGGTGATGAGGAAGCAATGTTTCAAGCAATTTACATCCTACAATAATAGTTTGTTACTTATATATAGGCATTTTACTGTGTTTAGTTACGTTTTAGGTAACTGTTTGGTGGTTTTGTGCTGACACTGTAACATATAATTTTTCCATTTAAAATAATGAAAAAACAGGCTCCAGGTTAGCATTTTTGCACAGAATGTCTGATTTTCAGGAATGGATTACTGATGTTAAGCAGAAGATGGCTGTACTTCTGTCTCCACCATGACACCACACCTCCCCACTTTATCCACCATGACATCACACCTCCTCACTCTGCGTTGTCTGTGCATAAATTTCTGGCTAAAAAAAAAGACTGCTGTTCCAAACTCTCATGAAACACAAGATTTACTTCTGTATAACCTCTTCCTTTCCCCAGAGTGCAGGATGGCTCTAAATGGCAGGATATTTAATTATATTACCATGATCTGAGCACAACCACATGAAGCACTTACCATGTTGCAAACAATGCACTTCACAAAATGCTTTGAATGGCAGCACGACAACTAAGCTTGCTGTACAAAGTTCCACACAGGTTACTTCCAAGGGGACAACAGCAATTAGAAGGTTACTGTTGGTTTTACAGAGAAATATATTCAGTCTGGAAATTATGTGATCATACAACATAAATAATAAACCTCTCAAAAAGTGACAAAGTTAAATGTCTGGGAATGACACCACAAATCAAACATGTATCATTAAGAACAGATTACATTCAATGAGTGATTACAAGTATTTGGTTCTGCAGTTTTGTATTCACATTTGCTATTTAAGGGCATAAAGAATGAAACACAGAGAACACTAACTTTTCCCACTGTTTCATATGGGTGTGAAATGTGATCTCTCATATTATGGCTGATGGCATCTGAGAAAAGGGTACTGGGTAAGATATTTGGAGCTAATGGTGAAGAAATAAAAGGAAAATTGAGGAACTGCTAACAAGAAGCTGGCCTAATATTATCTAATCCAATCTAATTTGTACCCCTCACCAAATATTATTTCAGTGATCACATTAAGGAGGATGAAATGGGCAGGGAGTGTGACATGTATGGGGAGAACAGAAATCCATAAAGGGTTCTGGTAGGAAAACATTTAAAAGAGAGAGAGACCACTCTGCAGACATGACTGAAGATGACAGGATAGTATTCAAATGGATCGTAAAGCAATATGAAGGGATGATAGGGACTGTATTCAACTGGATCAGGACAGAAACAACTGGTGGGCTCTTGTGAACATGGCAATGAACCTGTGGGTTTCAGGAAGTGTGGGGAATCAGTCAGTTACTTTACAGGTGACCAATGCTATGAAAATAATTACAACAGAGCCCATAATTCACATGGCAAAATCATCTGTCCTATCAACTGTTCAAAGCAAGCTCCAGTTAGAAACAACAAACACAACACCTGCAACATATAGTCATAACTCACGTGATCCACGACAGTTACGTGATTTCCAAGAACCAACATGCCAACAGGTGAAGCCTTGAGACTTGGACGACTACGAACATTGTGGCCAGATGCCCCACATTTCACAACTTGATATTCACCTGGACCGCACACAATGGCACTCTTTGTTCGCCTGAAGAAGTAAAACACATTTTATACTCACAAGATGGTCATAACATGGTACATAACATGACATCAGAGCCAAAAACTTTCAGAACATCTCACAACAGCAGATCACTGAAGAGTAACCTTGATGTCTGTATCTGTATTTGTATTTATTATATTCAAATAGATCCATACAGGCTGAATACAACTGCTGAATGTAGAACATTACAAGTAAATATAAATAAACTGTATCATATCATGCCAGTGTGTAAAACATAAATAATTACAAATAAAGTAAGCTACAGATAATATATACACAACTTCTTATATAAAATAATACAATATTAATGAATATTCTACAATCAATATTTACATGTGATTCAATAAACATTAAAACAATTTAAAATAATTTTGAGTTTGTAAATATGAAGTAAGTAAGTAAATACCAACGAACCTTGAGAATAACTGTAGTCAGATTTTCCGTATTGTAAGCACGTATATTAAGTATTGCACCTTCCTCCAAAGCATAAAATGGATGTGTATTCAGGAATTTTCTTAAAGCTTGCTTAAATTTATTCAGATTCCAGGCAATTTTTTTTTATTTCTAGGGGTGGCTTGTTAAAATGTTTCATACCTGAGTAGTGAGCTACTTGTTGATAGATAGTTACATTGGTCAGTGACAGATAGAAATTGTAACTGTCTAGTACGGATGTTATAATTTTCAGCATTTGTCATGGAAAGATCCTTATTATTTACGATGAATAAAGGGAGAAAAATATATACTGTGATTTAAGGGGTAAAATTTCTAATTTTTTTCATATGTTTCTACAAGAATCCCTACAAGATGTGTCTAATAATAATTATAATTGCTCCCTTTCATATCTTAAAAATTTTTTGACTATGGGAAGAGCTCCCTGAAAATAAAATTCCATAAGTGATAACTGAGTGAAAAAGAGAAAAATAAGTCATTATCAATGTTGAATGAGACATATAGGTCTTGACAGATCTAAGTACATAGCAAGTAGTGCTTAATTTATGTATAAGTACATCAGTATGGTGTTTCATTGGGAACATCAAAACCATCAAAAATATCAGAAGACATTTGCAATGTAAAAATGCCTGTTGGGTTCCAAGAAATTACAAAATACCAGTAATAAAAATATAAAATCGCATCAAAAAGAACACAAGGAATGGAACTTTATTTGAATAAAATACAAACACCTTTTGAAACCACAAAATGCATCGTATGATCAAAGGAGAGTCTTAATGCATAAAGCACAAAAACAATCAATGTGACTTCATGAAGGGACCCCATGTTAAAGACATATACTTGTGCCCAACCAATAACTGCAGACTGATATGTGCTAATTAGTAGAGATATCAATGTACAAGAGCTGTTAGACTTAATTTCAATGATGGATGCTTCAGAGAACCTCCAATGTCATTGTAATTAAGGGCATGATCATTATAACTAGTGAAAATGCCCATCACTGTACATTATTCTTACAGTACAATTTATCACTTTCATCCTAACACACATGTTGACATTACCGACGGTTTGTCACCACCACATCAAGCAACACAATTACAATACAGCCCAATGTGCACCAACAGAAAACATAAAATGTGACTGTAGAGTTGGCATTATTGCAAGTAGCCACATAACACACAAAAATATTCATGCTGGATGCAACACAAAAATAGGGGTAAAGCCGACCCATTAATTCTACTGACCTGACAAGTAAAGTTTTGACCTCAACATTTCAGGTAGGTTCCCTTGTAGAAAGAACATAAAGGTCCTGTCAAAACATAAATCTGGGTCACTGCATCTGTCACTCTCCACTGGCTGCCATTTGTTGAGTGTTCACTTTGCAACAACTCAAAGCTAAATTTATGTACAGCTCCTAATCACACACAACATGAGAGAGAGGAAAAAAAAAGTCACATGCACAAGACACAACTGGAACATCTAACATCTAATGCTGATGCACCCCTGAGCCACCACTGCCACATTGTTCTCATGTGTCCAGACAGCAGTATGTTGTACACCAATCATGATAACATATCATAACATGAGTACATACCCATCCTTGTTAGAAACTTCTGGCAGTTTCCTCATAATGGTTTCCTTGATGACCTGGTCAAGGATTGACTTTGGTTCTTCCACGGGCAGCAGCAAGGTTTTACCAAGGTGCTGATTATACTGCAAGCACCATGCCTCACCATGGCCATTGCTGCAGTACTGGTGAATTGTGTCTTGGCTCAACCGCAACCACACTCCGTCATCGTTGTGGATCTTGAACACATTATGAGAAACTGAGAGGAATTTTAATATTTTTGCATCATGTTGTTTTTGGTAATTAATGTTATTACTACATTTCTGTCAGTTTAATACAACTACACTTCTGTATTCACTAGAATACTCATTCAGTTTGCTACATGTTTTGGAAAATTATTCAGCCATTATCAGGCAAAGTTAATGCAAAATTGTGAAATGCAGTGCACTTTTGCAATTGCATGCTGTAACTCAGTTCAGGCATGTGGTGGTGGGTTGCTAATTGCAGGGATTCTGAACTTATATGTGAAGTTCTTGTCTTGCGCAGATTTCTTATCCACATAACCAACATACAGCAAACAAACTGGTGTGCACTTACCTCATCTATAAAAGCAATTGTTCCATTAACATGCACAATTCCTATCTGCTCACTTTGCAAAGAAGGATGGGCCCTGATTCTCAGCCCAGCACTGTTCTTTGCTACAAATTTTCGCAAACGACTGGGCTGGTGAGGAGCTTTCTTCACAACACTCTGTGTAGGTGGAGTCATTCCTTGTGGTGGTTCCTTCACTTCAACTTTGTACAACTAAAACATAACCAGTTCTTATATATATATATATATATATATATATATATATATATATATATATATATATATATATATACACTTATCATCTTAATAAATACAATACGTGCTTACTGAACTCAATGTCTTAATAAATACAATATGTGCTTACTGAACTTAATGTCTTAATCCAATAGTAGTAATAAGTATCATATTTGTAGAACTTACATACAAGAATTGTTATAAAATTCAATACATCAAAAGAAAAGTAGAGGGAATTAAAGATATGCTAAAGAAGTATAAACAACATCATAATACAGATGTATTCTTCCCATGGAGTGCATTTCCTTGGTAAGGGCATAGCACAATTACACACAGTCTTCATATTGTGCAGCCACCTTCAAGTTTCTGTCACTTCCTCAAGCTCAAAAGACAATGAATAGTTTATGTGAAGGAATAAATAAATCAGCAGTGAGATAACAACTGAAATAATTCTAAATAAATGCTAAATAACCTGTGTACCATGGATGGTAAAATCAAAACTCCTGCAGTAAGTGAAATGTTTCTTAAAAATCCAGATCTTTCTAAATTGATGCATCATTCACTGTGCACTTTTATGTAATTCAGTACAACACAACAACTTGTATAAATGAGCAACTACACAATCATGGACATTGATTATTCAAAGAATTTCCACTGCCACTTCTCTTAGAAAACTATGCACTGAAGAGAACAAATATGAGTTTAATGTTCCTCATACATGTTTTGGTCACACTGGGCTATCATCTGAAAGAACATGTGAAACACAAAGCAAAAATGACTCAATATCACACTGAAAACTATTACAACAGCTGACCTACTGCAAAGTGTAACTGGACATTAATATATACAATCTAAAAATTTGTATAAAATTTCCAAACATTCCCAGTCTGCTGCATGTTATTCCACGCTGACAGTATGACAATCCAGTAGCACATAATTGTTGTTAATTATACAGTTCAATTGAAATAACAACACCTGCAATGTTAAAATAGTGTAAGATATGTTTATTTACTAGACTCAAATTTGCTCTCCACAACATAATGTGTACTGTATTGCTCTTTAACAAAGAATGTAATATATATAATTCACATTATGACATGCACCACAAAGGAAACTGAAAGACAATTTCAAAATGCCATCTTCTTGCACTGAGAATTCTAAATGGCAGTTTATGGAGATGATATCTGATTTTGGTAAAGGGGGTGGGAGAAATAATATGATAATATAAGAAAGAAGGCAACAGAAAACGGAAAGTAAGAATACAAATCAGATAAGTAAATAAAGAAAGCACTTTTGAACAAAGTTCCCTTCATCCACAGTCTAAACACAAAAATTCTGAACAAGAAGTAACAAGAGACTGTACGTACCTCCTCCATGTCATAACCATCAATAGTAACAAGCACAGAATACCATCCAACACTTCCCGGTGTCCATGTTGCACTGTATGTTCCATCAGAGTTCGGACGAACTAACATGTTCTCACTGGAACGTTTCACAGCAGGAGAAGTAAATCGGAGCTCCTCAAAAGAATAATTCTCGTAAGCCTAGAAATAAAATAAGAACTTCCTGAAAGACACCTGCAGATAAAAACAATGTGAATGCACTTGAGTCAGAACACAAGGAGACCCGAGCAGAACACACACAGTCTACTACCCTACAGTGTAGATTTACACATGTAGTTCTACACAATCATGACAATAGCCAACAATTTTCAGCTTTTTCTGACAACATGGGTCAAATCAGCCATTTTTTACTAAACAAGGTGTGCTGACAAAAAAAATGAAAAGCAATAGTATTGCAGAAAATACTGACTTTATGCAATGGGGATCTGCCATAAGTTCATAAAAACTGATTACAGTAGGTGTAATATTGAAGGAATGAAGGGTTTAAGAGCACAAAACACATATTTCATGCTTGAAAAGCAATGAGAAAAAACCACAATATGTCCATATTAAATGTTGTTAATAATATCAAAATTACAAAATAATTTTAATGTTATAATCAGTTTTTGTTCATATTTTGTATTTATTCAAATATCATACGTAAAGGAACTACTTAAAAGGTGCTAAGTTCCGCTGTACCCATAATACCCCTTTGTTGTGTGTTGATGTTTGCACTCAGCGGTCCGCTGACACAAAACACAGGGATATTACTCCCATAGAATGAAAATGACAGTACTGACATACATGTGTCAGCAACTAAACATAAAATTATTAAGAAATGTGAAACACCTGTATATAATTTACATTTTATACATTTCTAGAAAGATTTTAATCAGTAACACTGTATATCACCTTTATATGTGGACATCTTGGACAGCTTTTTTTTATAAATGTATTCCTTTATAAATCTCCCTGAAGATGGCCCATAGGGGCCGAAACATGTAGGAGAAGCATCACAAAATAACAAACAATTATGATAACATGTGTAATTAGTTGGATTAAATACTACATATTATTAGCTATCTTTATGGTACTGATTTTGTCTTGCATTCCCTTCACATGACCATGGTATTTCTATTGAGTGGACATACATTAAACCTGACAGACGTACCTTCATAATGGTGATGGCATAATAACACATCTTGTCTTTGACAGTAACCTCATATGGTATGTCCAAAGAAGGCTGCGCATGTCCTCCAAAAGTCAGGGCATCTGGCTGGCTCACACGACGCATCTTACGGCCATGGTCTGAATCACCAATCTCTTTCTTGTCAATAGGCACTGCCTTCACTTCAATCTGATTCAACAGGCATGAAAGAAATATAAAACACATGATGATGGATCTCACTCACACACACACACACACACACACACACACACACACACACACACACACACA
>Ga0268261_10000481_pt1 | contig 25124 bp, 11 predicted proteins | sample TergutNc150P1_FD_190353 | JGI IMG/M metagenome (GOLD analysis project Ga0268261, IMG submission 190353) | Nasutitermes corniger P1 segment gut microbial community from laboratory colony in Florida, USA - Nc150 P1 (SPAdes) (version 2) | ecosystem: Host-associated > Arthropoda: Insects >...
AGCCAACGTAGCAATTTACAATTCACAGACATTAAATTGTGAATCTAGTTTATTTTTTCAGACTGTCAGTAACCGACACATGTGTAGAAGAAGTTTACTTTTAAACCATCAAACTCCGACACTTCGACGACATAAAACAACATGGCTTTATCATCTTCCTGAATCACGTCAGATAACGCTGCGCTGTTACATCAACACACAGTGGTTGACCTACACCGAAACGCTGTCTGGAAATGGCGTCATCACCAACGCGACAAGATGCTCTGTCTCAACGAGTCAAATGCACACGCTGTCAGAACTGCACAAAACTTCTGGAGCCACTCTTCACACACCTCATCTGTACGTGCCTGAGAAAATCATCGTGACCGACCACGAGACGCAAATTCTAGAGAAATTATCACCGGAATTAATTCAGCAACTCGACGGCATCAAGTCACGAGTAATGGCGTCTCCACGCAACTTGGATGTTGACAACATTGTACACGTACACCACGTTTCACTGCAGCAGGAGCGGCAATCATATTGGAATTTGATAGTTATTGCGACTATGCACGATTACGTTCATGGGAACCCTTTGCTTCTCCTTACGCTCTCACATATACCGTCAAATATTACCTTGCTTTCCTACACACAAACCCCCAAAACCTCACACGTAACTTCAAGTAATCCCATCACCATCCACACCCAACCCAGAAACAAGCGAAGCAACCAACATTGACTCGCAGAAGAGCGTGATTTTCACAACGTGTTCGTTACAACAAGCCACCTAGAAGGTATAATTCTAAATGCCAGCAGACGTAGCAACTGCAAGAAGCAGCTTCCAGCGTACAGCCCAGTACTCGAGACGACAGCAAATTCTGCCGACACCAGCGAATTCTGAGACGAGATAACACCCACGACTGGCTGTAGTACAGTCCAAGATGAATTTAACGACACATTAAAATACAGTCCAGAATACAATTCTGTTAAAGACTTAAACTGAAGGAACAGTTTGCTATTTTGTTTAATCTCATTCTTCAGATTTTATTGTAAATAAAGTTACTCATGACAACCCTACTGATTGTAAAGCTCATTGTATTAATATGTTTATGGTAGCCTATATGTTAGGGACATCCATTACACTTTTCATTAGTTACGTTTGATAAATTTCGATTTAACTAAAAGTTTACACCGAAATTTTGTTTAAGGCCGGAAGGATGTAATGTTTGTCCAAATTAAGTAGAAATAAGTTTCCCGAAAGCAGGCATCAATGTGTTAGAAGTTTAACAAATTTCATTTCCGTACGACTCAGCATACCACAGTGGTTGCTACAGCTCGAGCCCACTGTGCGACGCGTCAGTTTATTGCCCTGATCGGAATGTCTGATCAATCATTTAGAATCTATATAACACAGTACACGCAGGTAAACGTCCTCACTCGTTTTGCCGGCGTTACATACCCATTACTTGGAAGAAGAAATATTTAAATTACAGACTACGCTACAGTGATAAAGTTTAACTAGTGAAATGTTCGCGAGGCTCTACTGCTTCGTAATACTGCAAGGTAAGTCGTGCTGACAACATTTTAAACTACTAAATTATTCCCCTCCCGAGTCGAGCAGTTTTCTAAACTAATTTCGCGTATATAAATTCTAAATTTACGTGTACTGTTTATACAAAGAAGAGAGACAAGTAATTTAATAATTGATAACCAATTGCCTGCTTTCCAAATTCATGTACTTATTGCTGGAGGTAGTTAGTCATATTTATTTTATTTCCCTTTTAATATTATTACCCATATACAGTTTACTCTTATTAAAGTGCTTTTTACTTTATTGGATTGCTTTATAAATTATCCTAAACTTGTCCGTGTATTTAACCTGTAACAAGTGCAAGAGGCAAGGTTGGTTCATTGTTTATTGTCCATTGTTGGACTGTTGGCAGCAAAACTATTAGACCAATCACGACGGTGATAACTACTTAGTGTCCCTTAGGTTGGAGCTATCAGCAGTCATATTCCTAACCCGTGGGCACTAGATTAAGAACAGATAATATGAATGTCGAATGCCAATACACGAATTACATGACTTGGAGTGAATAATTCTACAGGCTTTATTCGTCACTGTTGGACTTCCTTGAGGTGGAGGAAGTCATATTTGTTATCCATTTTCAGCACAGTTAAGGTGCAAGTTAGTCGTAATTATACGAATTTCATCACTTGTAATAAGTCTTGTTTCATGACAAATTTCAATACAGTTTTGTTGTAGATAGATTGCCAATGAAACAAATTTCATCACTTGTAGAACGAAAAGTTTCGAGACCATTTTCAGCACAGATAATATACACGAATTGCTACAGTTGGTGCAAGTCAAGTGTTAGTCACTTATTCATTAGAGCTTGGCTGCATGTCCAGAGCATATATGTTTAGAGTCATTTTCAACACAATAAAGCTTCATATCGAAGTCCGAAAGGATCATCTTCAGTTGATTCAAGTCATAATACGCGATACATTTCTGCGAAGATAGACTGAAGTTCGAGCGCTAATTCACGAATTTGTTTATTTGGTGCAATTAATATTATGAATACAAATGTGGTACAGATATTCAGTATGTGGAACATCAATACTCTTATAACATGGGTTGTCGCAAATCATCTTTTGAACACATATTCCTAACAGATAACTTAAATGTCACCGTCGATCCCTTGTCGTAGATTTGTCGCAAAAACACCTAAATGGCGATGAAGCCGTCATTTATGCACAATTACCGCACAGACTTTTCGACAAATAGTTCCACCTTTCACCGCTAGTATCTCTGGCCTCTTTGAAGACGTGGAGGCACCTGGCGACTAAAGTGGGAACGACTAAGAACTTGCCCAATATCCAGCTTACTAGATCCGTAACGGTCTTCTCTTTAGGCTATTGTTAATGCCTAAAGGGCCTTAGAGCTGTATACTGATGAATGAACCTAACTGCAGGTCTCGTATACACGTATTTCATTATTTAGAGCCAGTCATGTATCGAGCTCATATCCTACACAGATAGGCTGTATTTCGATCGCAATTACACGAACATCTTCAGTTGGACCAACTCATGTTCCGAGGCTGTATTGATTACCGATGAGTTGCATGTCATGGTCTAAGACACTTACTTCATCACTTTTCGCGAGTCATGTTTCCAGTCCATATTCAGAAGAGATAGACTGTAATCCGAGCGTAAACACACGAATTTCTTCATTTGGCGCGAGTCATGTTTAGACTAATATTAAGAACACATAAAATGTATGTCGAATGCCAATACACGAATTACGTGACTTGGAGTGAGACATGTTACAGGCTTTATTCGTCACTGTTGGACTTCCTTGAGGTGGAGAAAGTCATGTTTGTTATCCATCTTCGGCACAGTTAAGGTGCAAGTTAGTCGCAATTATACGAATTCCATCACTTGTAAAAGGTCTTGTTTCGTGACAAATTTCTAAACAGTTAAGCTGTACATAGATTGCCATTAAAAAATTTCATAACTTGACGCGCGTAACGTTTCGAGGCCTTTTTCAGCACAGATAATGTACACGAGTTGCTGCAGTTGGTGCAAGCCAAGTTTTATTCACTTATTCAGTACAGCTTGACTGCATGCCGAGTGCATATATGTTTAGTCATTTATCAACACAATAAAGCTTCATTTAGAACGTCAGGAAGAATCTTATTAAGTTGCCTCAAGTAATAATTCGCGATAATTTTCTGCAAAGATAGAGTGTAGTTCGAGCGACAATACACGAATTCCCAGATTTGGCGCGATTCATATTCCGAAATCAAATGTAGTACAGAAAATCTGAAGGTGGAACATCAATAATCTTTAACATGGGTTCCCACGTCATGTTTTGATCACATATTTTAAAAGATAACCTAAATGTCACCGTCGATCCCCTTTCTTAGATTTTTGGCAAGAAAGATACCAAAACTGCGTGGAAGCGGTCATTTCTTCGAAATGACCGGGCAGACATTTCGACAAATAAATCCATGTTTAGCAGCTAAGTTCTCTGGCTTCTTTGCAGACATGGAGTCACCTGGCGACGAATGTGGAAAAACTAAGGACTTGAACAAGATGCGGTATACCAGATCCGTAACGGTCTTCTATCTGTGCCATTGTTCATGCCTAACTGGACTTACAGCTATATACTAATGAATGAACCCGAATGTATGTCCCGGATACACGTATTTCATTATTAACCGCGATTCACGTATCGAACTTATATTCTTTACAGATAGGCTTTATTTCGAGCGCAAATACACGAACATTTTCAGTTGGCCCAAATCATGTTCCGATGCTGTACTGATTACCGATGAGTTGCACGTCAAGCACTAAGACACTTATTTCATCACTTTTCGCAAGTCATGTCTCCAGTCCGTATTGAGTACAGATAGACTGTAAGCCTAGCGTAAACTAACGAATTTCTTCATTTGGCGCATATCATGTTTAGACCAATATTAAGAACAGTTAAGATGTATGTCGAATGCCAATACACGAATTAAATTATTTGGAATGAGTCATGTTAAGGCTTTATTCGTCATGCATGGACTGTATTGTCAAGCTCTTAAACACGATTTCCTTAGGGTGTAGTAGTCACGTTCGTAGCCCTTATTCAGTACTGTTAAGGTGCAAATAGTTTGTAATTATACGAATTTCATCACTTGTAAAATGTATCGTTTCCTATCAAATTTCTATACAGTTTTGTTGTAGAAAGACTGCCAAAGAAACAAATTTCATCACTTGTAGAGCGAAAAGTTTCGAGACCATTTTTAGCACAGATAATATTCACGAATTGCTACTGTTGCAATTCAAGTTTTAGTCACTTATTGAATACAGCTAGGCTGCATGTCGAGCGCATATATGTTTAGAGCCATTTAACAACACAGTAAAGCTTTATGTCGAGCGTCAGAAAGTATCTTATTAAGTTGGCTCAAGTCATAATTCACCACCATTTACTGCAAAGATAGACTGTAGTTTGGGCGCCAATATACGAATTTTTTCAGTTGGTGCATTTCATAATACAAAATCAAATGTAGCACAAATAATCTGTAGGTCGAATATCAATACTCATTTAACACGGATTGTCGCAAGTTGTTTTGAACACATTTCTAACAGATAACTTAATTGTTGCTGCCGATCCCTTGTCGTAAATGTGTGGCAAGAAACATTCATAAATGGCGAGGAAGAGGTAATTTCTGCAAAATTACAGCACTGACTTTTCGACAAATAGTTCCACCTTTCGCCGCTAGGATCTCTGGCGTCTTTGCAAACGTGGAGGCACCTGGCGTCGAACGTGGGAACCACTAAGAACTTGCCCAGGAGGCAGCTTACCAGATCGGCAACGGCCTTCTGTCTGGGCTATTGTTAATGCCTAACTGGCCTTAGAGCTATATACTAATGTTTGAACCTAAACGAAGGTCCCGTATACACTATTTCATTGCGTAGCGCCAATCATGTTTCGAGATCAAATTATGCACAGATAGGCTGTATTTCGAACGCAAATACACGAACATCTTCAATTGGCCCAACTCATGTTCCGAGGCTGTATTGATTACAGATGAGTTGCATGTCAAGCTCTAAGACACATTTCATCACTTTTCGCGATCATGTTTCCAGTCCATATTCAGAAGAGATAGACTGTAATCCGAGCGTAAACACGCGAATTTCTTTATTTTGCGCGAGTCATGTTTAGACTAATATTAAGAACACATAAAATGTATGTCGAATGCCAATACACGAATTACATGACTTGGAGTGAGACATGTTACAGGCTTTATTCGTAACTGTTGGACTTCCTAGAGGTGCGGTAAGTCATGTTTGTTATCAATCTTCAGCGCGGTTAAGGTGCAAGTTTGTCGTAATTAAACGAATTTCATCACTTGTAAAAGGTATTGTTTCGAGACAAATTTCTGTACAGTTTTGTTGTAGATAGATTGCCAATGAAACAAATTTCATTTTCTGCAAAGTTAGACTGTAGTTCGAGCGCAAATACACGAATTTGTTTAGTTAGTGCAATTAATATAATGAATTCAAATGTAGCACAGATATTCTGTAGGTGGAAACTCAATAGTCTTTTAACATGGGTTGTCGCAAATAATGTTTTCAATACATATTACTAAAAGATAACCTAAATGTCATCGTCGAACTATTGTGGTAGTTTTGTGGCAAGAAACATACCTACATGACGAGCGAAGCCGTCATTTCTGCAAAATTACAAGACAGACTTTTCGACAAATAGTTCCACCTTTTGCCGCTAGGATCTCTGGGGTCTTTGCAGACGTGGAGGCACCTTGCGACGAAAGTGGAAACCCCTAAGAACTTGCCCACTATGCAGCTTACAAGGTCCGTAAAGGTCTGTTGTCTGGGCATTGTACATGCGTAACTGGCCTTAGAGCTATATACTAATGAATGTACTTCCTAGAGACAAATAAATATCAAGCCGTCATTTCTGCAAAATTACAGGACAGACTTTTCGACAAATAGATCCACCTTTTGCCGCTAGGATCTCTGGGGTCTTTGCAGACGTGGAGGCACTTTGCGACGAAAGTGGAAACTCCTAAGACCTTGCCCACTATGCAGCTTACAAGGTCCGTAAAGGTCTGCTGTCTGGGCATTGTTCATGCCTAACTGGCTTTAGAGCTATATACTAATGAATGTACTTCCTAGAGACAAATAAATCTCATTTTCAGCTAGCCAAAATGCAGAAAATGAACACCAGCAAACACAAAAAGAAGTAAAAAAAGACGCTCTGAGTTTTTGAGTAGGCATTTTTATACTTGTCATTAAGAGGTAAGCAGTTATAATTGAAAAAGAAATCTTAAAATTCAAAAATATTGGACCAAAATGTGGAACCAGAAAATCGTAATTTAATCTGAGGCATACTTTTTAAATATAAACGACGATGTTTCCAATAAGCATGTTTGCTTTAACCACCATTGGAAATGTCGGAATTCGTATATATTTCAGATTGCAACACCAATACTGAATTACAAAAATCCTAAATTAATTCTTGTATACTTCATAGAGGCAAATGAAACGATGTGCAGAAAAAGCATATTCAGCTCGCCAGAATGTAGAATGAGAACTTCAGCAAACACACAAACAAGTACAGAACTATCGTTTCCGTATGCTGTCAGAATTCGAATAGACATATTTAGCCCGCTACCCTAACTTGCAGTAACTACGTGACAATCTTAAACCTAACTGTAACTTTGGTATGATCGTTTCAAACCTAACTGTTGGGTTAGGATCAATTACGTTCGGCAGGTAGCAGTAGCGGCGTGACAATTTTAAACTTATCTTTAACAATATTATTTTGAAACCTAACATTGACCTTGTCGTGGTCATTTTAAACGAAACTGTTGGGTTAGAATCAATTACGTTCTGTTTGGTTGACTTGGTATAAGTTGGTGTCTGAACACCGTGAGGTTGGTATTGTGAATAGTCAAAACATGTAAGTTTATGTTAGGTTGGGTTACGTTGTGTTTGGTTTGCAGATAAGTTGGTATCTAATACAGTAAGGCAGGAATTGCGAAATAAAGTAGTAACAGGTTAGACCGCTTATGTTAGGGTGTGCTAGATTGGATTACGTCATGTTAAACAGGGGTGATGTGGTTCGTTGTGCGTTTTGTAAAGTGGAAGTCAGACAGAGGGTAGGAGATGATGCATTTAAGGACCATCAGCGTTGGAGTCCATCTTGCGCATTTGTTAAGAAATTGTTTGTAGGAAACATTCCAGCTCCGACTAAAACATCTCAACAACAGCGCAGCAGTGGTAATAACGTGTGCGGGTCTTATATAGAGTACACATTAAAAACCTTGCGTCCAAAGCGTTTTAAGTATACATTTACTTTCATTTATTAATGTTCTCCTATGTATAATTATAACAGTACGTTAATATTTATTGTCTTTTACAGCTATAAAATTTAACCAGCACAATTGCATTCTGTGGGATGGTCCTATGTACCCGTATTATTCATCATATCACGCCCGAATGCAGTCTTTTACAAGTTGGCCTACCGCTTGTAAACAAAAACCTGAAAATTTAAGTTGTTCTGGTTTCTTTCATACAGGTGAGCTAAATTATATTTGAAAGAGTGTTTATTACAAATAACTATTATTTTTCTCCACAACCAACTAATGTAAATGGTTTTGTTACAGGTAACCCTGATTTTACTACGTGCCTTCATCGTGGAATCAACCTACAGGACTGGAAGGAAACGGACTGCTGTTTGGAAAACATGTAAATGGAGTCCTGAGTGCATTTTCATTATCTTAAAAGGAATACAGGTTGTAGATCACGCTAAAACTACGGGTGTTGTGTGTGAGTGCTTGGTTCGTAAAGTAATGTATCCCGTCAGTCTCTGAGTGTGTGTACATGTTCTAACCTGCTTACCCTCGGGGGTCCGCTTACACGGTCTACCAACAAAAATCCTCAGTGCGTGCATGTTTTAACCTGTCTGCTCTCGCTGTTTAACAACAAGTCTCGATGTGTTTAGTAGTGTCCAGTACAACGCATAATGGATTTTCTAGAATTCACCGATGTTTCATTTCTACCAAACTTAAGCTTTGGGAAGTTGTGTGAAAACTTGAATACTACTGTAGGACAAGGTATTTGGTATGATACATTTCAATTTCAAAATAAAAAGTGGTTATGGCTGGTGAATGATATTGTTACGACTATGAACAGTAATAATGTACTATGTGCTTCATTTGAACTATTTCCAAGTTATGTAGCTGGAATCCTCAACTCAGTACAAGAAGTCAATTTCTATGCTCTTTGTAGTAAAAGAAGATTACAATGTGCTAGCTACCTTGAAAAATGAATTGCTGGGAAAGAGTACACTTCTAAGTTATGTACAGATAACTATTTCGTGTTAACATCTGGAAAATAGTTATATCGTTTCAATCAAGATTTTTTGGTGGAAAGCTCCCGTCCGAACTAATATTTGCCCAAAATGTGTTAATAAATATTTATCGTCTCTGGCTTACGGTGTTGTATGCATCAATAAACGTTTAACGTATATCACAAAAGACACGTTAACATCGAGACGAGCGCGTAGTGCATATGTGTGCTTTAGATTTAAATACACCTAGGCGCTTAGCAAACTGTAAAGCGGACATCACTTTCTGTGACAAAGTCCTCCAATAAAAATTTCCTGCCGGAGTACTGTTTTGTACTAAACGTTCTCATAATCGGTCTAGAAACAATCAGTGCCATTGTAAATTATGTGTTAAAACAGGTCCTGCAAGTTTAAAATCGCTCTGTGTTAATAAGATATGGAGTTTACCAAGCAAGTACCATAACCAAAAACTGTAAGTGTGGAAAACCAGTTATGTGTACAGTAAACACCGCAGCAACTTCATATGTGTAAGTAAACAACCAAAAATAAATTTAAAGTGTACATATTTGTAAAATTGTCTTTATTTACCCTAATTACCAGGGATAGGTTCCTTAGAAAGAAATGCCTCAAATCTTACCGCTTTAGACACCTCTTTCGAATGACGTATTAAGTTAGAAGGTCTAACCATTTTGTAACATGGCGGTTAGTAACAAATTTAAATAGCTCGGAAGTCCACCATAATGTAACATGGTAGTTAGTAACAAATTAAATTTGGCGCGTTAGCCGCCATATTGTAAAAATTGCCGTCTTATTCAAATAGTAAATCTTTAAGTCAAGTTTAAATAACACGCGTGCCCGCCATATTTAAACATGGCCGTTTATTAGGTTTATAATTACCGCGCAAGTCGACATGTTAAAAAATTCAAAATGGTCGCCTTATTACAATACAGTTAAGTTTAGGTTAGCATTAATTAAAAATTATCGCGCTAGCCGCCATATTGCTAAAAATTCAAAATGGCTGTAGCGCCAAAATCCGAAATAATAACAAGTAAGGATTAAAATTACCCCCGTGTACGCCATATTGCCGTACATTCAAAATGGCGCCTTTGTTTACATCTAGTAACAATAACAAGTTAAAATTATGTTACGAAAAATATCAACCGCTCCGCCATCTTTTGTTTACATCCAGCAACCATAAGAAGACTTCAAAATAATAACAAATTTTGATACTTACCGTTGTAGCTACTATATTAGCTAAAATTCAAAATGGCGCTTTAAGTTCAAGTTAAGTTAAGCACAAAGATCTATAACCCCTCCGCCAACTTTTGTTTAGATAACATCGCCTGGGGGTGCTTACATCACGTGACAATAACGTTTCAAAAGAATAACAAGTTAAAGGTAGGTTATGCACAGCGTCACACTGTCTACCCCATTTTTTACATCACATCGCTTAGGGCTGTTTACATCACGTGACAATAACAACGTTTCAAAATAATAAGTCAAAGTTAGGTTAATAGGGACGGTAATTCACAACTTCGCCATCTTTGTTGACATCACATGATCGCCTAAAGGCCTAAAAAGGTTGGGGAAAATAAGGTTTGTAAATGGTAAGTTAAAGTTAGGTTAAGCACGGCGTCACACTATCTACCTCATTCTTTACATAACATTGCCTAGGGCTGTTTACATCACGTTACAACGTTTCAAAATAATAAGAAGTCAAAGGAACCTAACTAATAAAGTAATAGGGAAGGTCATTCACCCCTCCGCCATTTTTGTTTACATAACATCGCATAGGACTTTTTACATCACGTGACAATATCGTTTCAAAATAATAAAAAGTTAGGTTTTGAGGGAGGTCATTCACCTCTCCGCCATCATTGTGGACATAACGTGATAGTTTAAAGTCCTAAAGAAGGGTGGGGAGAGTTAGGTTTGTAAATAATAACAATTTAACTTTGGTTTATCCCAGACGCCATACAGTCTAGAAGCAATGTTTGTCGCCTAATGGCAAGGGGAGAGAGGGGAAGGTTAGGTTTGTTTACGTGTGACGTCACTAGAGGGAGCTCAAGGTTAGGTTACAGAGGTCATTGCCCCGTCTCAAGTGCACGGCTTACTACTAACATCAGCAAACACACAAAATGAAAAAAACAAAGACGTTTCATTATGCTCTGAGTTTTCCAGTAGGCATGTTTATACCTGTCATTAAGAGATACGCAGTTATGATTGAAAAAGAAGTCTTAATATGCAAAAATATAGGACGAGAATGTGGAACCAGAAAATCAGAATTTACTCCGAACAATACTTTTTAAATATAAACGACAATGTTTCCAATAAGCTTGTTTGCTTTAACGACCCTTGGAAATTTCGGCCGTCGTATGTAATTCAGATTGCAACACCAATAGTGACTTACAAAAATCCTACGTTAATTCTTGTATAATTCCTAGAGGCAAATGGAACGATGTGCTGAAATAGCATATTCAGATCGCTAGAATGTAGAATAAGAACATCAGCAAACACATAAACAAGTACAGAACTGTCGTTTTCATATGCTCTCAGAATTCGAATAGGCATATCTATGCTTGTCAAGCATGTATAAGTGAAAAAGAAATCTTAATCGGCAAAAACGCAGTACCAGTATATGGAAAGTATGAATTACAGTTCAGCCAGACCGCGCATTTAAATATAAAGGACGATTGCTCCAGTAAGGGAGAATGTACTGTTAACCCGAATAAAAAAAAATATATATATATCAGATCGCAACACGAATAAGTAGTTCGGAAAATCCGAAATTTTTACCGGTTACCCCCACGCCACTAAGCATGAATTTGAAACGTAGCATATTACGATTATTTGTCTTAAACATGTCAAATCAGGATATTGACATCAGATGTTAGTAATTCTATCCAAAGTACTGATTTTCATGCTACCCACAATTGTAAAACGAGATTTCATTCCCCCTTCCCAGAACAAACTGTACAGATTGTATAGTCTCTTGATACTTTGAATGTTAACCTGATAATGGCCAATGTATAGGCCGAAACACGTAGTTGATATTGTAGGTACTCCATGTACCACTTTTGTTAATACAGTTGTATTCTGACTAATTAATATAATAAATGATTTAGGGATTGCATGCTGTCATTTGGTACAGAATACTTTGTTATTCCATTTCCTATCAAAGAAAATAAAGATCATAATTGAACTTTAGGTTGAAGAATTCCAGGAGACTGTGATGTGAATTGCATATATATTATACACGTGGGAAGATGAGACAGGATTTTGGTTGTGAAACAAAGGAAGGATACTCCTTGGAAGCCGTAGGAAAAGGTGTACAGACTATTGAATGGACTTGAAAGAAATGGTGGGAGGTCAGGGACTGACTACAGGCGCCAATGGATGCAGGACATAAGTTTTATTAGACTTATTAGATTAGACTTTTTAAGGATTTTTCGAATAGGCATATTTCTCCTTGTCATTAGAGGGTATGCACTAAAAATTGAAAAAGATATGTTAAACTGCAAAACTGAGAATCAGAGTTCGCTATGAACCGTACATTTAAAAAATGAAGGCAGTTGTTTCCAATAAGCAAGTTTTGATTAACCACGCTGGGAAAATGCGGGCTTTATATATACATTTCATATCGCAACAAAAATACCAACTTCCAAACATCCGAAATTATTTAGTGCATACTTCCTAGAGACAAATAAAGCGATGTGAAAATTCGCATTTTCAGCTCGCCAAAATGCAGAAACTGAACATCAGCAAAGACAAACAGAATTATAGAACTGACGTTTCCTTAAGCTTTGAGTTTTCGAGCAGGCATGCTTAATACTTGTCATTAGGGTCTAAGCACATATAAGTGAAAAAGAAATCTTAAGCTACAAGAATACAGGACCAGAAATGGAACCTGAGAATCAGAAATCATTCTGAACCGTACTTTTAAATAAAACGATGATTGCACTAATCACACTGGGAAATTTTGAGCTTTCTATGTATTTCAGATCGCAACACAAATACTTATTTACAAGCTGCCGAAATTGTTAGTATATACTTTCTACCGACAAATGGTGATGTGCAGAAATCACATTTTCAGCTCGCCAAAATGCAGAAAATTAACATTAGCAAATACATAAGAAACAAGTATAGAAGTGATATTTAACCTCGAGTTTTCGAATAGGCATGTTTACAAGTGTCATTATGTGATAAGCATGTGTAAGTGAACAGGAAATGTTAAACTGCAAAAACACAGGACCAGAATATGGAAATTAAGAATCAGAATTCATTCTTAACCGTACCTACATTTAAATATAAAGGCAGATGTTTCAAATAAACATGAATGCACTTGAGAAACTAGTATAGAACTCACATTTCCATTAACTTTAAGGTTTTCAAATAGGTAGGTTTATAATTGTCATTAGGGAGGAAAGCACTTATAAGTGTTAAAGAAATCTTAAACTGCAAAAGCATGGGACCGGAATGAGGAAACTGAGGATCAGAATTCACTATAAACCGCACATTTAAATATAAAACCGATGTTTCAAATAAGCATGATTGCTTTAACCTACCTTGGAACGCGCGGGCTTTGTATATATTTCAGATCGCAGCACTGATACTAACTTCCAAACATCAGAAATTAATTCATTTATACTTCCTAGATGCAAATAGAGCGATATGCAGAAATCGCTTTTTCCGTTCACCAAAATGAAGAAAATGAACATCAGTAAACGCATAAGGAATAAGCACAGTAGTGCCGTTTCCTTAAACCCTGAGTTTTCAAATAGACATGTATATACTTGTCATTAACGGATAAACAAGTATAAGTGAAAAAGGAATGTTAAATTGCAAAACAACAGGACCAGAATATTGACCCTGTGATTCAGAATTCAATCTGAATCGTACAGTATAATATAAAGACCGATGTCTCTAATTAGCATGTTTGCACTAATCACCAAGGGAGATACGATCTTTATATTAAAAATCGCAACACTAATTCTAACCTACAAACACCCGAATTTTTTAAGTTTATATTACCTATAGACAAATGGAGCGATGTGCAGAAATCGCATTTTCAACACGACAAAATTTAGAAAATGAACGTCAGCATTCAATTATAAAAACAGTACAGAACTGACATTTCCATGAATTTACAGGTTCGAAATATAAATATTTATAGGTTTCAGTGGGGGTAAGCAACTATAAATGAAAAAGAAATCTTAAACAGCAAATATGTAAACTGAGAATCAGAATTTATTCTGAATCATACTTTTAAAAACCAAGGCCGATGATTCCAGTTATAAGCAGTTATAATTGAAAAAATAATTTTAAAATGCAAAAATATAGGACCAGAATGTTGAACCAGATAATCGTTATTTACTATGAACCATACTTTTTAAATATAAACGACGATGTTTCCAATAAACTTGTTTGCTTTAACCACCCTTGGAAATGTCGGATTTCGTATGTATTTCAGATTGCAACACCAATACTGACTTACAAAAATCCAAAATTAATAATTGTATACTTCCTAGAGGCAAATGGAACGATGTGCAGAAATGGCATATATAGCTTGCCAGAATGTAGAATGAGAACTTCAGCAAACGTATAAACAAGTACAGAACTGTCGTTTTCGTCTGCTGTCAGGATTCGAATAGATATATTTAGCACGCTACCCTAACTTGCAGTAACTGCGTGACAATCTTAAACCTAACTGTTACTTTGATAAGATCGTTTCAAATCTAACTGTGTTGGGTTAGGATCAATTACTTTCGGCAGGTAGCAGTAGCGGCGTGACAATTTTAAACCTATCTTTAACATTATTATTTTGAAACCTGACATTGATGTAGTCATGGTCATTTTAAACGAAACTGTTGGGTTAGAATCAATTACGTTCTGTTTCGATGACTTGTTATGGGTTAGTGTCTGAACACCGTGAGGGAAGTAATGCGAATAAAGTTAAAACATGTAAGTTTATGTTAGGTTGGGTTTCGTTGTGTTTGGTTTGCGGATAAGTTGGTGTCTAATACAGTAAGGCAGGAATTGCGAAACAAAGTAGAAACAGGCTAGATCACTTATGTTAGTGTGCTAGATTGGATTACGTCATGTTAGACAGGGGTGATGTGGTTTGTTGTGCGTTCTGTGAAGTGGAAGTCAGACAGTGGGTAGGAGATGATGCATTTAAGGACCATCAGCGTTGGAGTCCATCTTGCGAATTTTAAGTAGTTGTTTGTAGGAAACATTCGAGCTCCGACTAAAACATCTCAACAAGAGCGTAGCAGTGGTAATGACGTGTGCGGGTCTTATATGGAGTGGACATTAAAAACCTCGCGTCCAAAGCGCTGTAAGTATACATTTACTTTTATTTATTTATGTCCTCCTATGTACGTCTGTAAATAAAGTAATGAGACTGATTCAATATAACTGTGTACTTTCTTTTAAACTACAAATCGAATTTGTCCCCTTCAAAATAGTTCCCTTGGGAGGCTACACACCTCCGGAGACGTTGTTCCCACTCTTCGTAGAAACGCTGGTAGTCGCTAACCGGAATCGTTTTTAGTTGGTTGGTTACAGCTTTTTTGATGTATTCCACCGTCTCAAAATGGCGTCCTTTAAGGTGAAACTTTAGTTTTGGGAACAAAAAGAATTCGCACGGACTTAGATCAGGGGAGTGTGGGCGCTGTGGAACAACAGGAATGCCATTTTTAGGCAAAAATTCGATCACAGAGATCGCCATGTGACAAGGGGCGTTGTCGTGATGGAGTATCCAATTGTCAGCAATGCTTGGTCGCACGCGAACAACTCTTTTTCTTAGTCTTTCAAGAATTTCACGGTAATAGAACTGATTAACAGTGTCCTTGAGGCACAAATTCTGTATGGATCACTGTCAAAAAAGCTCCTTCTCGCTTTTTTCGTACGTGGTGATTCAGATGTGTGCCATTCCTTACTTTGTCTTTTTGTTTCTGGATCGTAATCAAAGATCCATGTTTCGTCACCTGTAATCACGTTCCTCTAGAAATTTCTGTCCCTTTGGATCCGTTCCAGAAGATGAAGACACGTCCTTCCGATTGTCCTTTTGTTCGATTGTCAGGTTTGTGGGAACAAACTCCGCACACAATTTTTTCATGGCTAATTCCTCTGTTAAAATCTGATGGACCGTGGTGTGGTTCAAATTTAACTCCCTAGCGATCATTCGCACTGTGAGTCGACGGTCTGACCGCACAAGGGCTCGCACTATCTCCACATTGTTATCAGTTTTTGAAGTTGAAGGTCTTCCAGAGCGGGGTCATCTTTGATGGATTCACGGCCCTCTGAAAATGCCTTATACCCCTTGAACACTTGTGATCTCGACAAACCATGCTCCCCATAGGCCTATTTTACTTTATTGAAAGTTTCAAAGCCGGTTTCCCCAAGTTTGACACAAAACTTGATTGCACATCGTTGCTCGAAATTGCGCTCTTCCATTTACGTGACACACACACACAAACTGCTTCACAAGAATCCGCACTTAAATTAGCGTGTTGACGCTAGCGAGTTGAAACTCATACTAGAAGTCTATGAGACTCTTATCTAACCTTCGTGTGAAGGGCAAGCCTGCAATCTTGCCAGATCGTGCGATACGCAGGCAGTCTCATTACTTTATTTACTGACCTCGTATAGTTATAACAGTACGTTAATATTTATTGTCTTCTACAGCTTTAAAATTCAACAAGCACAATAGCATTCTGTGGGATGGTCCTATGTACCTGTATTATTCCTCATATCACGCCCGAATGCAGTCTTTTACATGTTGACCTACCGCTTCTAAACCAGAAAAATTAAGTAGCGCTGGTTTCTTTCACACAGTTGAGCTACACTATAATTTTAAACCTATCTTTAACATTATTATTTTGAAACCTAACATTGACTTTGTCATGGTCATTCTAAACCAAACTGTTGGGTTAGAATCAATTACGTTCTGCTTGGATGACTTGGTATAAGGTTGTGTAAGAACACCACGAGGGAAGTATTACGAATAAAGTCAAAACATGTAATTTTATGTTAGGTTGGGTTACGTTGTGTTTGGTTTGCGGATAAGTTGGTGTCTAATACAGTAAGACAGGAATTGCGAAATAACTCGAAACAGGTTAGATCGCTTATGTTAGGGTTTGATACATTTAATTACGTCATGTTAGACTTTTGGGTAGTTTGGTGTCATAAACACCATGAAGGAATTGCTAAAAATTGTCCGAAATATGTTAGACGGGTTACGTTAGGGTGTGTTAGAATAGATTTTTTGTTTCGTTGTATTCGAGTAAGTTGTCTCTACACCATAAAGCAGAAATTGCGTAAGAAAGTCTAAACGTTTTCGTTTTTGTTAGGTCGGGTTACACTGTGCTTAGGTGGGTTTGAGTAAAACAGTTTGTGAATACCCTCCTGACAATTAGGCTTTTAGGTTACTCGTCTAGCCTTTTGTTGAAAGTAGACTGTTCATCGTATCGCGTTGTGCCATTCCCTGTGCATGTATGTTCTTAAATGCAGTAATAACTAGTGTCAAACCCTTTACCCTATAAATTAAAGGGTCCTAGTCCATAACGTATTTATCATGGGCTGTATGCAATTAGTAAAAAATTTATGTACTGTACAATATTGTGCTCATGGCCGTTACGTAAATATATACGTAAAGTGTTAATAATTTATGCATGTAACAAATATTGGGAAGCTCTTTCGTTACGCGCATTTCATCATTGTTATACCTAACCTATTTTTAATATCGCTTCAGTAACTAAAAATACCTTTCAAACATAACCCCCGCATTTTATAAAATCCTATGCTCCATTACCTTATTTAGAAAAACCTGTAATTGCTCAGTAGCAATGCGTCACGTCTAATGTTCCGGTGTTTTTAAATAATCAAAATGGTCATAGAAGTACACATCGGTCTAATTACATTAGTACAAAAACATTAACTAAGAGCCACAGTAGTATAGGTGATACAAAAAATTTGTCTCTGTACATGTTATTTGGTGGCGCAACTCTACTTATTCCATTCGTTAGTATTAACCTACCCTATGAATAGAGACCCCGAGTTAGTCTTAACTTTCCTATAAAAAGCTCTTACCCTGTCTAAATGAAACTTAGACCTTAAGGTCGTCATCCTATATTGCATTCATTTATAAATATAATATGCCTATTGTACGTCACGTAGTAGTAATTTTTTTCACAGGCTTTAAATTACTGTAATAATAGGTTTTTAGTAGTAATTTTTTCACAGGCTTTAAATTACTGTAAAATATGCAAACGTATAAAATCAGGCCAACAAAATGTAACAAACCAAAATTAAATCATATTGTCACATAATAACTAATAAATACTGCAAATTAAACGTAGCTTCATTAGGCTACAAACAAAAACACGTTGCTTTTTTAAACTGCAAGTTATTCAACGCAAAGCTATTTTAAATGTATACTGTTAAGTTTCTGCAATGGTATACTTTTATTCTCTATTTATGTAGCGCTCTTTAAAGTTGAACAATCTACCGATATTCGGTAACTATGTACTGCTTCGTACTAATGCACTACTCTTTTTCTACAACGAAAACATCGCTGTTTAGTGTAAAATTATAATACACTCATGTAAACTCATCATTACCTACAATTATTAAAATACATAAACACGTACATTTAGTAAAACAAAACCGTAAAAACAACTTGCATAGTAAGGTATAACTAATCCAACATTAAATAAACAAATATGTAGGAAAAGGCAAATTTCTATAGTTCGTAATAAGTAATAGGACATATGTCAAACTTGGTACTTTTCTAATTAATAAAAGAACTTTGGCGTATCAAAAGTGACTGTAATTCGTAAAATTTTCTTAATGCTCTTTTAATGTAAGTAAAACTTATTTGTTCTTCAGCCGCTTGTAATGTTTTTAACCACACCAATTATTAAGAAATCGTTAACTTCTATGAGTGTGTTTCATACTGTTCATAGAAGGGCAAGCCTCTTCTGGTAAATATTCGGGTAACAACTACAAAAGACGTAACGTCAAGCATTTTCCATAACAGGTTCGTACACTTCAAGTGTAAACTTGGGTCGATATTAAAAGTTGTAAAATAGCTCTTTTACGATTTGGGTTTATTTAAACCTCCCGCGGTGGTAGCTTTCTTGTAACATGGCGGCGGGCTGTAATTTAAACTCGAGTTGGTAATTCAAAGGTTTGAAAATAGCGCTAATTTATAAATAATTACGTTAAAATGACCGAATATATAGTACTGTCCTCCCGACATGTTGCGACCTGTTTGTCTTCTTAATGGCTTTTTCCTAGAATTGTCACCTGATTGTTAACTCGTCCATCCACTTAATGGCTTTTAAAGTATGTCACCTGATTGTCATCTTAAGTATCCCCTTAATGACTTTTTCCAAGAATCGTTATCCGTTTTTGTCTAACTTGCATTCCTGCTGGCGCCAGTACGTCTTAAAGGGGTAAAGAAACCATTAGTTTAATGACTTTATCCTGAGGATAGACAAACTTCTAAGTGGTTTGTGATGCTATCTATCTAAAAGGAATTTTAATGGATTTACTCGCGGGGGATGCAGACATAGTGCACCTGAGCGCGCAGGTTATAGCACGTTACTCGGTTAGTTGCTAACTAGCTCTCCAACCATGTGTAAAAAGTATAACTCAGCTGGCGAACTTGTATACGTGTCTCCGCGAACTTCGCCATCACGAAACCTACAAAATTTAAACTTAAAAGCGAGGTTGATCACCGTAAAACATTTAAATATTGGCGTGTGCCCTTTATGGATATAAATCAACTGGCAGCTGATGGATTTTTCTTCACAAACAGGGGTGATGTGATTCGTTGTGCGTTTTGTGAAGAGGAAGTCGGTCAGTGGGTAGGAGATTATGTATTTAAGGACTATCAGCGTTGGAGTCCATCTTAGGCATTTGTTAAGGAGTTTTTGTAGGAAACATTCCAGTTCCGCCTAAAACATCTCCACAACAGCCTAGCAGTATTATGACGTGTGCGGGTCTTATATGGAGTACACATTAAAACCTCGAGTCCAAAGCGTTGTAAGTGTACATTTACTTTTATTTATTTATGTCCTCCTATGTATAATTATAACAGGACAAGGTATTTTGTATGATACATTTCAAGATCAAAATACAAAGTGGTTATGGCTGGTGAATGATATTGTTACGACCATGAACAGTAATAATGTACAATGTGTTCATTTGGACTATTTCCAAGTTATGTAGTTGGAATCCTCAACTTAGTAAAAGAAATAAATTTCTAGGCTCTTCGTAATAAAAGAAGAATACGATGTGCTAGCTACCTTGAAAAATGTATTGCTGGAAAAGAGTGCACTTTTAAGTTACGTACAGATAACTATTTCGTGTTAACCTCTTGTAACTAATAAGTTGTTATATCGTTTCAATAAAGATTTTTTGGCGGAAAGCTCACGTCCAAACTAATATTTGCACAAAGTGTTAAAAAAATTCAGTTATCGTCTCTGGCTTACGGTGTTGTGTGCATCAATAAACGTTTAACGTATATCACAAAAGACTCGTTCTGTGTTAATAAGTTATAGAGTTTACCTAGCAAGTAGCATAAGCAAAAACTGTAAGTGCGGAAAAACAATTATGTGTAAGTAAACACCGCAGCAACTTCATCTGTGTAAGTAAACAACCAAGAATATATTAAAAATGCACATATTTGTAAAATTGTCTTTATTTACCCTAAGTACCAGGGATAGGATCCTTAAAAAGAAATGCCTCATATATTACTGCTTTAGCCACCTCTTTCTTGTGTCGTATAAAGTTAAAATTTGTAGCCGTATTGTATCATGGCGGTTAGTAAAAAATATAAATAACGCGCATGTCCACCATATTGTAACATGGTAGTTAGTAACAAAATAAATTTGGCGCGTTAGCTTCCATATTGTAAAAATTGCCGTCTAATTCAAATAGAAAATCGTTAAGTCAAGTTTAAATAACACGCGTGCCCGCCATATTCTAAAAAGGGCTGTCTTATTTAAATAACAAGTTAAATTTAAGTTAGCATTAATTTAAAATTGCCGCGATAGTCGCCATATTGTAACTTGGGCGCTTTAATCAAATAACAAAGTTCTAACTTAGGTTTATAATTACCGCACAAGTCGACATGTTAAAAAAAATTCAAAGTTAAGTTTAGGGTAGCATTAGTTTAAAGTTAGGCGCTAGTCGCCATATTGCTAAAAATTCAATATAGCTGTAGCGCCAAAATCCAAAATAACAAGTTATGATTAAAATTACCGCTCGTGTCCGCAATATTGCCGCAAATGCAAAATGACGCCTTTCTTTACATCAAGTAAAAAGTTAAAGTTAGTTTACGCACAAAGGTCACTAAACCCCCCGCCATCTTTGTTTAGTTTCAGAAACCTTAAGGAGGATGCAAAATAAACTTTTAAACTTACTGCTCTAGGCGCCATATTAGCTACAATTTAAAATGGCGCTTTGCTTACCATAATAAGTTAAAGTTCAGTTATGGACAAAGGTTATTAACCCCTCCGCCATCTTTTGTTTACATAACATCGCCTGGGGTGTTTACATCACTTGAAAATAACAACGTTTCAAAACAATAACGAGTTAAACTTAGGTTAAGCACGGCGTCACACCATCTGCCTCATTGTTTACATAACATCGCCTAGGGCTGTTTACATCACGTGAAAATAAAAACGTTTCAAAATAATAACAAGTCAAAGTTAGGTTAATAAGGAAGGTCATTCACCCCTCCGCCATCTTTGTTGACATCACGTGATCGCCTAAAGGCCTAGAAAACGGTGGGGAAAGTTAGGCTTGTAAATAAAAAGTTAAAATTAGGTTAAGCACGGTGTCACGTTATCTACCTCATTGTTTACATAACATCGCCTGGGGCTGTTTACATCACGTGAAAATAACAACGTTTCAAAATAATAACAAGTCAAAGTTAGGTTAATAGGGAAGGTCATTCACCCCTCTGCCATCTTTGTTTACATAATATCGCCTAGGGCTGTTTATATCTTCTTCCAGACGCTGAACTTCCTAGTTGAAAATTTGGGTATTCTCAACGACCTCTTTCCACTTCCCTCTATCCTGGACTCAGGCTATCCAGATTTTGATCCTCATTTGACACAAGTCCTCTTTGATGTTATCCTCCCAATTGTACTTGAGTCTTCATTGTGATCTTTTGGTTAGAGGTTTCCAATTAAATATCTTATTAACTGTTCCGTTTTCTGGCATACTTTGTATGTTACCAAACCAACTTATTCTTTGAACTTTAATGTAATTAATTATATTTTTGTTTTATCATCTTATCCAATTCTTGGTTTTGGCTCTCTTTTCTTTTGTGGGCCTAGATATTCTACTTAAAATTTTCATCTCATAGACCAATAATATCTGAATTATGGCTTCTTTCAATACCCATGTTTCTGAGGTATAGGTCACTATTGGTGTTATTACAGTTCTGTATAATTTTAGTTTCGACTGCCTTTTGACCAATCTGCTTTTGAAAAACTTTAGGTTTGCATAGTATGCCTATATACCAAAAACTATCCTCTCTTGATTTCTTCTTCAATTGAGTTACATTTATAATGGACCACAAGTATTTACATTGTTGAACTTGCTCTATCTGTAAGTTGTTGATGTTTAAGCTTTCATTTCTGGTTTTTTTTGTGCTTTTTAAATATTTACTTTTCTTCTCATTTATTATTAATCCAACTTCCATAGAATTATTTTTTAATTGGAAAGTATCAATTAGTGACTCTCTTGTACGTGCGGTTATCAATATGTCATCTGCGTAGGCTGTGATTTGCCTGAGTCGTGTGGAGATGTCACCCTTCAGTTCACGATCTTTAAATACTGTATCGATCACCAGACTGAATAATGTGGGAGTGAGCGGATCACCTTATTTTACTTCCCTTTCTACTCTGAATTACCCCGTATATGCGTTGTTTACTCTTACTTTTGCTGTTGTGTTTTTAAGAGTTAGTTTAGTCTTATTAATTTCGGAGGTACCTTATTCTGAGTTAGTGAATCTAGTATGTAAAATATAAGTTAAAATTAGGTTAAGCACGGCGTCACACTATCTACATCATTGTTTACATAACATCGCCAAGGGCAGTTTACATCACGTGACAATAGCGTTTCAAAATAGTAAGTCAATGTTAGGTTAATAGGGAAGGTCATTTACCCCTCCGCCATCCTTGTTAACATAACATCAGCTAGGGCTGTTTACTTCACGTGACAAATAACGTTTCAATATAATAACAAGTCATTTACGTTTAGAAGGAAGGTCGTTCACCTTTGCGCCGTCTTTGCTTACATAACGTGATCAATTTAAGGCCTGAGGAAGGGTGTGTATTGTTAGGTTTGTGAATAATAACAATTTAAGTTACGTTTATCCGAGACGCTATATTGTCTAGAAACAATGTTTGTCGCCTAATGGCAAGGGGAGAGAGGGGAAGGTAAGGTTTGTTTTCGCGTTACGTCACTAGAGGGAGTGACAGGTTAAGTTACAGAAGTCATTGAACCGTCTCAAGTGGACGGCTTACTACTTACTACGACTTGAATACTACTATAGGACAAGGTATTTGGAATAATACATTTCAAGTTCAAAATACAAAGTGGTTATGGCTGGTGAATGATATCGTTACGATCATGAACAGTAATAATGTACTATGTACTTCATTGGAACTATTTCCAAGTTATGTAGCAGGAATCCTCAACTCAGTAAAAGAAATCAATTTTTATGCTCTTTGTAATAAAAGAAGATTACAATGTGCTAGCTACCTTGAAAATGTATTGCTGGGAAAGAATACACTTTTAAGTTACGTACAGATAACTATTTCGTGTTAACATCTGGTAAATAAGAAGTTGTATCGTTTCAATCAGGATTTTTTGGCGGAAAGCTCCCGTCTGAACTAATATTTGCCCAAAGTATGTTGAAAAATACTGATATCGTCTCTGGCTTACGGTGTTGTGTGCATCAATAAACGTTTAACGTATATCACAAACGACAAGTTCTGTGTTAATAAGTTATGGAGTTTACCAAGCAAGTACCATAAGCAAAAACTGTAATTGCGAAAACCAAGTATGTATACAATAAACACCGCAGCAACTTCATCTGTGTAAGTAAACAACCAAGAATAAATTTGAAGTGTACATATTTGTAAAATTGTCTTTATTTACCCTAATTACCAGGGACAGGCTCCTTAAAAAGAACTGCCTCAAATCTTAACGCTGTAGCCACCTCATTCGAGTGTCGTATAAAGGTTAAAGTTGTAGCCTTATTGTAACATAGCGCTTAGTAACAAACTTAAATAGCGCGCAAGTCCACCATATAGAAACATGGTAGTTAATAACAAATTAAATTTGGCGCGTTAGCCGCCATATTGTAAAAATTGCCGCCTTATTCAAATAATGAATGTTTATGCCAAGTTTAGATAACACGGGTGCCCGCCGTATTTAAAAATGACCGTCTTATTTAAATTACAAGTTACATTTAAGTTAGCATTAATTTAAAATTACGGCGATAGTCGCCATATTTGAAATATTCATACAAAGTTATGTTTAGCTAAGCATTAGTTCAAAATTACCGCGGTAGCCGCCATATTACTAAAAATTCAAAATGGCTGTAGCGCCAAAATTCAAAATAATAACAAGTTAGGAATAAAATTACCCCGCGTGTCCGCCATATTGCCATAAAATAAAAATGGCGCCTTCGTTTATATCTAGCAACACATAACAAGTTAAAGTTAGGTTACGCACAAACGTCATTAACACCCGCGAAATCTTTTGTTTACGACCAGCAACCATAAGAGGGCTTCTAATTAATAACAAAATTTAAAATTACCTCTCTAGGCACCATATTAGCTAAAATTAAAATGGTGCGTTGTTTACCATAACAAGTTACAGTAAAGTTACTTTCAATGGTCATTAACCCCTACGCCAACTTTTGTTTACATGACATTGCCTGGGAGTGTTTACATCGTGACAATAACAACGTTTCCAAATAATAACAACTTAATGTTAGGTTAAGCACGGCGTCACACTATCTGCCTCATTGTTTACATAATATCGCCTAGGGATGTATATATCACATGAAAATAACGTTTCAAAATAATAACAAGTCAAAGTTGGGTTAATAGGGAAGGTCATTCACTCCTCCGCCATCTTTGTTAACATAACATCGCCTAGGGCTGTGTACATCTTCTTCTTCCAGGCGCTGAACTTCCTAGTTGAAAGTATGGGCCTTCTCAACGACCTCTTTCCACTTTTCTCT
>Ga0268261_10000482_pt1 | contig 25115 bp, 13 predicted proteins | sample TergutNc150P1_FD_190353 | JGI IMG/M metagenome (GOLD analysis project Ga0268261, IMG submission 190353) | Nasutitermes corniger P1 segment gut microbial community from laboratory colony in Florida, USA - Nc150 P1 (SPAdes) (version 2) | ecosystem: Host-associated > Arthropoda: Insects >...
TCACCCTCTACTCCACGTTAGCAGGATAATGTTAATCCATACACAGTGACATTTAGAAAATGTTGTTTCAAATGTCCCTTGTGTATGTCCGTTACGCTTCCTATGATGACGTCATTTTCGTATGAGTTCATTGAGTTTCAGTGTCTTAGGTCTCCTGATCTGACAACTTTTTGTGCAAATGTCGGAGTTCCGTACGACGTTTTCCCAAATTAGAACTTTCTCATTAGCACAAAAAATTATTACATTTGTTATGACTTACACAGCTGCATGTCTCGACTATTAATATCATGGTCAGGCCATTATATTTAAATTTTAAATTTTAAGATATTTAGAGACCTGACGATACCAACACAACTGTTTAATCCTGCAACCCAAAAACTCCAATCTAACTTAATAAATACATGTTTTGCGGTGAGTGATACCTTTTGATACGTAAAAAGAAAGTAATATGTCCAAAATAAAAATTTGGAAGATATTTGTAATACGTTATCGACTATTGGCAGTCTTCCTTCCACAGTCTTCTTCTGAATTCTTTTTCTAAACTTTACTGTATGAATTGAGATAAAAAGGGTATTTTGGTATGAGTATATACAAGAATTTCGACTATTTCAGTAATTGGGTTTTCTATATTTTTAAATCTCATTTTTATCTTCATCAAAATCCTGTTAAACTTACCTTACCCCTGAGAAAAATTTACACATATGTAGCAATAAGACTTAAAGGGCTGCCTTTATATCTCTTGAAATTAATAGTAAATTCGTTTGGAATTATAGGTTTTCTCCTCGCTATTAACACTTCTGCTTTCTGGATGGTGGTACCGTGTAATTTGGTAAAGTATAGGAGCGTTGTAGGAGAATATGTTACTTGAGCTGTATGTAATTCTGAAACTTATTTTGATTAATGTGCCTTGCCGCGGTGGTTAGAGTGATACATTCTAATTCACCAGAATTTAAGTGCAAATACGAAATTGACGAAAAAATGTAAGAATGAGAGATAATTTTTAACATAAAAGATTAGAAGCTTGTTCTTGTAAATTTTGCTTATTTATTGCATTCATACTGTCTATGAATTTATTTGTTTGTTATATTTTCTAGTTATTTCCAAAGCAGATCGTTGTTGAAGTTATTAATTCCGTTGTGGGTGGTAAATTCTATGATCCCCTATTCATTCATTAGTATTCAGCTGTTAGGCCGGTTTAGCAGGAACTAGAACCCAGTCAGGCGACCGATATGGCTCTGGCACACTGCATCCTTGGCACCTTCTTAGGGGTAGGTTGCCATTGTTTTCCTCCATGATCCCCTATAGGTACCACAAAATGAAATACCATCTTTGCACCAATCAGAGTATTGAAATCGTCATTTGATACGTACATATTTTCTTAATTTATGTCCAAAAACCACTTAAACTTCTAGTTCAATTTGATTTTGAAGTCTAAGTTTACAGAAAATGTGATTTCTAAAGTCTGCAAATTCTTAAAATATTCTGCATAAGCAATTAAGTCTTGATAAAATAGATTAAGAAACTTCACACTCAAGTTTAAGTGCATAGGTTTGGAACAATATATATTGTACTTATATTATTTAATTTTTTAGTATGTTTTCCAACAAAAACTGTCCCATAAGATCCCTGAATATTTCGTCCACAGAAACTGAACTTTAAGCCATCAGTACATATTGTGTGGCTTACTAGATCCTTTCCTTTCTAAAGACCGTCAATTGAACACAGAATGTAGGGATTTATGCTATTTAATTCATACGAATTGAGCAAAGCATCGTATACGAATTTAATCCAACTACAATTTGGAGGAAGTTTTGAATTAAAGAAATAAGCATAAACATTTACTGAATAGTGACAAACAAGGTTTCAGTGTTCAGTAATTTAAGAAATGTCAAGCGTTTTATTTTACGCTAAAGACGACACAATGTTCTTTGTCAAATGCCAGTAACACTGCTCTATTTGTTACACGAGCAATTCCTTTAGTTCTAACAGTGACATGAAGAAGTTTTCTGTAGCTTTCACAATTTAGAAAACGCAAAATTTTGTTTAGTACAATGTATTATTGCGAACATTTTTAGTTACTTGTCACTGTAAAATATTCTTTTCTGAAGGCGGTTTGTGATCCACGTCTGTATGAATTGAAGGCCATTTTTTGTGTAGTACAATGTAACTTTGAAATAATTTGAGGTATTTTTATTGTAAAATATTTTTTGTCGGAGGCTGGATTTTTCTACACGGAATAGGGAATGATGGTTGATTCGAAGTCAGAGAAATAAATAAGGCTATACCACAATATTCAGCAATTTGCCAGACAGATCTCTAATGCCATTTCGCTAGTGCAAACGTTTCAGAAAACGACTGCCAAGTCTTTTTCTCGCCAAAACTTTTATGAAGACCTGAATAATTATGTGTCGTTTATTACGCATTCGACACTCCATAAAGACAGATTATTCGACCCTTTCTGGCAAGGTATTAACAAACTTTTTCAACCGTTACAAGAACTGTGACATTTACACAGAGTAGACAGTAATAAATATACCTGGCCTCGGTCTGTATTTCCCTCTCATTTGATAATTTGAAAGACCCGAATGTTGAAGAGCGGCAATTACCTTTAGGCATTCATCGTAGTTACATGGCAACAGGCTTCCAAACATATAAATAAATCAATAATTGGTGCAACTCTAAGCATGTATCGGTCGAAGTGTTTAGTTGTAAGCGGTGATAAGGAAGAGAAAGGACGTTTTTGAATTTCCCGGTTAAATCCTTGCGGGCTGTGGCGCAGTTTCAACTGGTAAAATGGGACTTTCAGCAGCGGAATATTGCTTACATCTTCCGGATAACCTGTGGAAGAATAATGGCATTTTAATTACACCAATAGGTAAACTTGGCTTTATTACTCAAAGCATAACTACTTGTTCCGTATCCCATAAAGCTCCAAATTCCTCTTTTTAATATGACAAGAATTGCCTTCAAATGCTAAAACAAATATTATTTTCTGCATTTTCTCTGCCAAAATTTTTCATCTGTGTTAATATCAATTTTTATTTTCTATATATTGCTAGGTGTTATTTCTTACATTTTGTTGGAAAAACTATCTTGCTTTAATTCTACGGCTTGCATTTTCTTTAAAATTTATTCCATGAAAATTTCGTTATATCAATTTTACTCTTGAAAAAAGACAAGTATTTTACCAAATAAATTTACATCTTCCTGCATATATCTGTTATTACTAACAATATTCTCTTCAGCATCTTCCTAAGTAGACCTTAGTACTTAAACGTATTTTACATGTTTAAAATTCTGCTTCCATAAATCTCGATATGATTAACAAATGACATAGAATTTTAAAGTCAGATGATATTTCTTGTTGTCTTCAGAGAACAGCGCCGTCTTGATGAGACACTTGACGGCCTAAATCGGAATTATGTTAGGAAAACTATACGAAGGGATTGAGGGAAATTGTTGGTGTTTTGTGGTTAAGATCAGTTGTTGAATATGTTAACTTATTTTAATAAATTGGAAATATATTGGTCAGTACTACACTGTAATATTATCAGTCGGATTTTCGGCAAACCTGCATTACAGCCTGGGTTACCAAAGTGGTGGTAGTCTCTAAATAAATGTTAGTTAATTTACATCTTTAGTTTATAATGTTATGCTAATAAAGTAACTGTGTTTTAGATATATAAAAATATAAATTTCAAACCATCGCACATGCGTAAATAAAGTCACTTTAAATAATATATTTTATTAGTATGGCTAGTTAACATGTCGGCCCGTAACATGTAAGGTCACTACAGCACTGTATATTATTGAGCCTTTGATGTATGGGGAGAATAGTTATTGCGTCATTAGTATTGCGTAGCTCTTTTCTTTCATATTTATCATCTTGCTACATTTCGACCTTAATGACGCATCTCCGATTTGGAAACATCACATTGTGTGTAGGCGTCTTGTAAAAACCCTGTAATTTTCTTGTTTATTGGACTAGAGTCCTCAAACCCATATCATGGTGGTGCTGTGGCTAGGCACATGTCGAGATTCACAACGCCTTTGCCAAATTCACTGTGTCACAACCAACAGGAAACTGAGTATAACAACAGTACAAACACTTTAGTCAAACAAAACTCAATTTAATAAATAGCACCCTCATTACAATAAGTTTCGATTCTCAAGAAATAATCATCAGGCAATACTCACAAAATAGTTAAAATAAATCAGTTTTCATATTTTACTTTACCTTTAAAAGAGTAAATTTAAAAAGCTTTCTATGGTTTTCCTGATGTTGATTCCTTAGGTACAGAAGCATGTAGCTGTATAGAATGCTATTTGTTGAACTGTGTTGTACTAAAGAGTTTAAGTGTTACTTTAAGTGAGCGCTGTAACAGAGTGAGTTGAGTCATTACAAGAAAATTGAAGGCTGATTGCCGAATAATGGTCCAAAAATATTTTGCAAATCAATTACTGTCAATCTTGCGCAGCTGTTTCTTACAAGCAAAGACTTCTTGTTACTTCTGTAAAATATTTTACGTTAGGAAAGTTATAACAAGGCATCCGATAAAAAGAAATTGACACATGTTCGCCCAACAATATTCAACGTGTAAGAGGCATAAATATTGAGTAGTATGGGTGATTTTAGTCCCAATTATCCACCATTCAAAGCTTATGCACGGTTTATTATTCCAATCTGTAGTCTATCGGACTGTACTATATAATTCTCATTTTACCTCATAAACGGCACAACTTTGTGAAAGCGTTATTGAGCATAAACTACGTGTATAGATTTTCTCTAATTCATTCTCCAGAAAGGGTTCTCATTGTGCGAAGAATTTGTAGAAATATATTTTATAAATATGAATAGATAAAAAAATCCAATTATTCTTCTGATCATTTTAAAAAAATCTTATGTTCTTCAAGTATTTTAAGAGACTCTAATATTAATTTTATTGAAAATTCTTCTTATGGGAAACGAGTTGATCCATGCAGACGGAGAGAAATGACAAAGCAAACAGTCGCTTATCACATTTTCCGAACATGCCTAAAAACAAGTCTCAAATCAGGATCTAAAGCGTCCTGTTACACACTAACCTAAATTAGTAGTATATTTTTATATTGTACTGTACTGTACTGTATAGCAAAATACACTAAAACATAAACCATTTATACCTATTACTCTGATGTCTACATGCGTAAGTGGTATTAATTCGTGGTAATTTTGAAAAATATATTTCAATTTTCTACAAATTTTGTTTATTGATTATATCTTTAATTTGAAGGCAGGAATGAATTTGTGGTATCAGAGTCTTAGTTTGTTATTTCTTGAAGTCAATGTTTTGTTTTTATATTATGCCTTTATGTGGCAATTTGTTCCGAAGCCACGTATGAATTATTGATAAGTTAACAATACAGAGGAACAGTTATTTTCTGAATTATTTATGTTACCAATAACGAATGATATTTAGTTATTATTCAGATATAATAAATTAGTATCAAACACAGTCTTTTGGAAATTATACTAATATTTGCTTAGCTACTGAGGACTTCAACATATGTACACTGATTTGGTACATTTTTTCCCTGATCTAATTTACCCGCTGATGCAAACACTAAATGTAATCGCATATATTTGCAATCCAAATTACCACATCTAAATTTCCTCACATCTTATAATAAAAAGAACTTTTTTCAATTTGTTTCTTCAGCTGAACGAAAATCCAAATTTCTTAAGATACGTTTGTGAGTCACTCTATATTTCTTGCCTCATTATCATGCATAATATTCAATTTTCCTTCGCAACTCAGATCGTTAATTGTGCAAGAAACGCTTTCGTTTACGTGTTTACATTTCCGGTAAAGATAGCTCAAATTTAACTTTCAGGAGCAGACGTATTTTTTTTCTTACGAAAAGCCATCACATTCTTTCCATTATATTAAAAATTATTGCGTTCCGAACTACAGACATAAAAGTTTTCTCCTCGGACATTCCAATAGAAAATAAAAAATAGATAATACAGTGAAGAGTTTAAGTCTATTAACACAAAATGACGGAATAAAATTTAAGAACAAAAATTCAACATTTTCTCTATAATGAAATATTTTGGCAGTTTTGACTATTTACGGAGTATTTGAAAGTTTCTTAGTTTAGTGTACAATATTGAAAATATAGCGACCGAAATTTCTGTTTTACCTTTGGCATAATTCAACATAAAAGGAGCAGATAAATCATTTGTAAAAATAAAATTTGTAAATTAAACCCATATTCTGGTTCTGTTTATAAATATCAGCAGTTCCGCAACATAAATAATTTCTACCCAATTTTCAAATTTACATAGGATACCAACTTTTCAGTTTCGTCTACTCTCTGGCCTAAACTGATTCTGAACTAATGGCAATAAAACTAGTAATTTGTACAAATTAGCCTTATTCCTGGTTCTATTACACTTTAGAATCTAAGCAACACTCTTTTTCAAAATGGTGACTTAAGCTAATTCTCTTTAGTTTCGTAGAAACTCAATCAGGTGTGTTTAATTTTACGTCCATTTCCATGCCAATATCTAAGCATTTCTTCTGCACTGATTCTTTACAAAAATTTGAATTTTTACAGCAGGCAGTTTTCTTATAAACACGATCGTACTGCGGATGATTAACTATGGAATTATATTGTATTCTAAATTAAATAGAACCAATAATATATGCATTACATATTAGATATTAGGGAGTTGAATGTAGATCCCAATGGCATAGGATACATAAAGATAATCGTAATAATAATAATAATAATAATAATAAGTCGGAAGGAAGATGGAAATATAATAAAATTTTATCAAATGCATCGCCTTGAACTTGACAGAAGTAGGTTGGAAATTAAAAGAGAGAATAAAGAAGTTGTTTTGTTACAAAGTGAAGATACATACAGAGAAGAGATCATGAATAGAGTACAGTAGGAATAAAAAATATTAAGAAGTCCAGGGTTAAATATTCTTAAAGGCCACTAATATATCATGTAATACGAATTGAAGAATTAAATCATCAGTAAAAATGTGGAAGAATTCAAATTGTCAAATGAAGGTGTGATAAAAAAGGAAAGATTAGAACTTGCAAAAATTTTTGAAAATTCAACACGGAAGAAATTGGAAATGAAAATATTATATAATCAGTATATTAGAAGTACAGGCAGCTGTTTGCTAGAAGACAGGAATTTCCTGTTGTGGTGGCTGGGAGATGTGATAGAGTGAAACTAAATGTGAAATAATAACAGAAGGAAATCAGGCGTTACAAAAAATATATTTTGAAACACAGATATTACAAACAGAAATATAGTACAAAGGATAACTAGGAGAATGTGATGACAAAGTTAAAACAAAATTTATCAGCGTGCCCAGTAAAGAAGAAAATAATACATAAGTAGTAGGATAAGTGTGTAAACTACATATATATATATATATATATGTATATATATATATATATATATATATATATATATATATATATATATATATATATATATATATATAGGGATACAATTAGCATAAGAACACTGGTAATACATTATATCAAAATTAGTGGAAGGGAGTAATAATTGAAGAGTAAAGAAATTATGGAATAAAAATTGTTCAGAACAGACAGACCGGAGAAAATAATGCGGAAACGTGGCAGGAAAATGTACGTTAATAAATTTTGCAACACAGAAGATAGACCCTACACAGTGTTTCTGTTAAAGTAATAAATTTGCGTCGAATAAACTGAGAAATGTACGGTACTGAGCACTGAAATTGTGTTGTGTTTTTGCAGAATAAAAATTTGATGTCATGCTGTTGGTGATTCTGCTCTTCAGCACTTGTACGAGTGGATTACTGCTGCCGTCTAAAACCCTTACGTTACAGGAAATTCACTTGGTTCGCTGACTGACACACATCAGCCACACATATTTTGCACGAGGGCGATCACTGGTGATATCATCGCCTTCTACTTACCGAGATGTGCAACAGGAACTGATTGCAGAAATTCACCGTTCTACTATCTGGTCGGTCGTTGTTACTGTTGATGTTAATATTAACAAACCCAGCAAAGATAACTTTACAGTTATAGATGGCAGTTATATTTTATTAATGCAAGGTGGAAATGTAAGGAGTTTAAAGGCTCAAATTTATAAACTAGCAATATACCAAATAAAATTCAGAAGACTCTGGAATTCTGAAACTCGGTTTGTTGTGGCTGGAACAAATGAAATCTCAGTGTCACAACAAAGGAACATATTTCATTATTTATCAATGTTTAGAATATATAACTGCATTATCGTAAGCAAAGTGCATGATAATATAGACAAAGTATATAGCAAAACGATAAAATCTAGTTATGTCGACACAAGTACGAAATTGGGGGTGTACACTTGGTTTCCTTATCAGAGTTCAGACCGTTGTACTGATGTGAATGATATCAATCTTCTGGACAGTTGGGTTATTTCTGTACAAGGGCACTTCACCAAGAACACTGACATGTTTCCACGAAAAATCAGTAACAACCTCAACGCGTGTCCTATGAAAGCAGATGTAAGAGACGCTCAGCATTTTTTTATACGAAATATGTTAAGCGCACGTATCCGAATGGGAGTTTTGTGATTTATATAGAAGGATTGGAGATAAATTTACTAAGAGTCGTTTTGAAACAGATGAACATGACATTTGTTCATGTCCCTACACCAGAGGTTTCTAGTGCCATGAAAGCTTTCCTTGAAAAGGAAGTTTATATATCTCTTGGTGCTATTCCAGGACATTTGGAAAAAAACTCTTCTTCTTTCGACAACACTAATTCCTATCACAGTAGTAGAATTCGCTGGTATGTACCATGTCCTGTTAAGTATCCAAGATGGAGCAGCATCTTTAGGATACTCTCTGTGGAACTGTGGTTAGTTCTGATCATATCTATTTTGATTGCGGCCTTTTCGACTACACTTGTTGGGCGATACAGCTGCACGTCTGAGTGGCAATCCTACAAGACAGTGAAAAGTTCTTTCACTCACCTCTGGTCTGTCATTCTAGGGGTGTCAGTGTCAACGATGCGACGCACACCGTCACTACGTTCGCTGTTCCTCGCCTGGGTGTGTTTTTCTCTGGCCTTTAGCACAGCGTTCCAGGCATTTCTCACAACGTTTCTTATTGAACCAGGCAATAAACCACCAATTCGAAACATGGATGAGCTTCTCGCCTCGGGTATTAAATTAGACTTCGGTCGATTTCAGAGTGACTCTTTGTTGTTTCGTAACGAAAAGGAAAACAAAGAAATAGTAAGAAATCGTGCGAATTGCACATCACATACTGATTGTTTAAACTGGGCAATGTATCACAAGAATGTGTCTATTTTGTTGATAGAAGATATTTTTGAGATGATGTACGCTGCAGGTCTCTATAATGGGCAGAACTCTGAACCCTTGTTATGCAGGTTAGAAGACGGCGTATTTTTTCCCCTCAGCGTAACAATTATAATGCTGTATGGAGACCCACTGTTGAGGCGAGTTACTGAAATTATTGATCGTGTGGTTGAAGCTGGTATATACAACTACTGGATATCCCTGAAACTATACCTGTTTGAATTACGTTCTAGGAAGAAAGCTATTGTTATCCCATTCGAAGGATACTACAGCTTCAACCTGTACCACATGCAACCTGCTTTCTATCTCTTTTTGATAGGCTGTTGCCTAAGTGCAGTCTCCTTCGTGGTCGACTTGTTGTACCATCACGTAATAAGCAAAAGATTGTGAAGTTGAAAATGGGTGTGCTGCTACACTATGTTTGATTATGTAGGGACTACAAAGGGATCTGTCGCCCAAAACTCGCCAGTATGTTCGCTTGCATGTGTTATCGGTTGAACTACTCATTCCTATAAAGCGCAGGAATGAAAATTTTGGAAAATCTGTTTCTAGCCCATTCGACATCTCAAAGATGAACTGAAGAATTCAGTTCCTTATCAAAGCATTCACTATGTGTAATATTTCGTTGATCTCGTTTGCATGTGCTATACTTAAATGAACAGGGTGTAAAGAATAAATTAGATCTTGTTTCAAATTCAATACTTTGGACATAGTCTCAAGCAAATTTATTCTTTTTTTTTTAATTAGACACTTTGAATCAAATAGTATGAATAGCGTCTGAAACATTCCCGTGTAATCTATATCTGTATTAACTGAAGTGTTCCTAATTGAATTTCCACTTTGTTAGGCTTGTTTGTTCGCACAATTCTTCTGCGGAATATTCCAAAGAATTTCTCTTATACTTAACTTATAATTGAATATGTTCTATCGCTCAGGTGTCAGACTGGTAGTTGGTTTCTTTGTGATACTGAAGTTATCACAAACATTACACACACGTATGTACTCAGTGAACAATCTGTTCCTAAATTTGAGTTGTGTTTATTTTCACGGTGTTAAATGCACAGGAAAAGGTTCTATAACATAACACTGTAAGGTTGCTTTCTGTGTAATATTTGAATATATTTTCCTTTTGTTAAATTAAAATTGCTTTTGGTGGACAACCTCATAGTTCGTCAAATGTCATAGTTTACCTTAAATAATAATTTGAAATAATGTGTAAGAAACAAGTGATTATCTATTCCACGTATACTTATTAGAAAACCTGAGGAAAGTCGTGTAAAATTGTTGTCACTATTGTCGTTGTGCAGTTCGTATTTCCAGTGTCACCACTGCACAGATGAACTCTGTATTTCTTGTAACAGCTTGACTTAAATTTATGTGTGATAATTCGTTCTGTGTCAGTGATATAAATAAATGAAATTTATATCATTCTCAACGCAATTTCTTTTTCGTGGAGCAATATATTTAATCTTTCTAGCTGAAAAGAATGTTTCAACATAAATTATGACTTCATCATAATATTATCTATTTTTATAATCATGAGAAAATACTTTTACTTAGAACAAAGTTTCAATTATATTTAAAGTTATTTATATCTATAAAACACATTTATTATAAATCATACATTATACAATGCATTAACATAAAATTACTTAAGACATATCTTCTAATTTTTATTTAAAAATACCCATAAAATAAAATAAACTTGTTTTGAGCCTGATATTCATTTCATTTATGTAGAGATTGTTTGAATTGTTGTGCATGACCTGTAGTTGCTGAACAAGTATTTATTAATGTGATTTTCCATATTTTTTCACTGTTTGAAACAAAATAAAACTTTATTTCACAGCGGAGCTTGGCGTTTATTTGCTTACGGATTCATTTGCGGCGTTATGTGGTTGAAATTAAAAAAGAATTCTTTCCTTTTTTCTCTGAAATTACAGGCGGCATCATCATCCGTTTTGCCCATCCTACAAACGTGAGCTATGTCACATCCCAAAATACTGTAATTACATAATATTCTCGAAAGTGAATACTTGAAAACACAGATACTAATGTGACTCTTGTCCGCACAACACCAGTACACACAATAACTTTACACAAGATTCTGAATTGAAAAAATTGTACACGTAGCAGCACACAAGGAAGGAAACCTCATTTATTCAAATTTCTGACAAATTACACAAATTTTATATTCTGTAGAACTTCCTTCCAAGAGTATGACAACCTAGCACTCATATATGTATAAGTATCGATCGCATGATGAAACATGCTCATCAGGTTTGTAGACATTCTGATACCCAAGTATGAAAGAGATTTTTAAATGTTACCTGCAAAATATGTTTTGGAATTTCATGGAACATAACACTGGATCTTATAGAAGGAAATCTTAATTAAATGAGAAAAATAGAAAAGAATTTATGTTAATATACTTATTAAATAAATTATTATTTTAAATTAACTATGTAGTAACATGGAAAAACCTTCTTAGAAATTTAAACAAATTCATATTTAAACATATTTGTTTGTTTATCCTGTCGCTGTGCAGTCAAATTCAGGAATAGGCCGTTAAGTTTCGAGTTTGTGGATTACATAAGGAGAAACACAAATTAAATACAAACATATTTGATAAAACAATTATACAAATGCAATTAGACACAAACAATTGGACGCATACAATTAGACACCCGCACACATATAGTTGGTGGAAGTCTTCGGTTTGGGAGTCGATCAATCAATGTGCAGTTCGATATTAACCTTTCCACCTCAGTTACTGCAGAAAGAGGGTGAAACCTCGTCTGCACACAGTGTCACTGCTTCGTAAATTTCGGTCTTTTAAAATTTAATTGCGATTCATTTATATTGCTAGTAAATAGAAAAATATAAGCAAAATTTTTAAACCGGGTTTTGATTTTTCGGCAGGGTCCAAAGCCTTGCCTTAGTGGTTAATTTTAAAATAAATTTGGTATCTTGTGTTTATGGCTGTAAAATAAATGGTACTTAAATATTTCTGTAGCTTACAGAACGCTATCTTTAATAGAAGTGTTTTTTTTAGAACATTGAAAAGAAAGAAACGAGGCCACAAATAAAATATAATAATAAAAATAATTTATTGGACGGACTTGAAATATTACACTAATTTCTGCAGAAGAAAATTTATAAATACGAAATTATGTAACTTTGAAACAGGGTGACAATGATCACACACCTACACTCTATGGTAATTTCTCATGTTGTGCCGCTTCTGGTCAAATTTTCCTGGCGGTAAGTAACACCAGTGTTGGTGGAAAAGTTTACGTGTGTCTAACCTGGAAGAACCACTTGACAACGAAACGCAAGAAACTCGACAATCAGACCTCGCGAGATATACTGGCTCATTGGAAAATATTTCCAACTATCGTTGGAAAATAAGTTTCTCTTCTATAATAGAGTGCTAAAACCAATGTGGACGTACGGATTAGAACTATGTGAATGTGCTACTAAGTCCAACATAGCTGTCATCCAGCGATACCAATGGATACTTCTCAGATCTATAATCAATGCCCCATGGAATGCCTCCAATCAAACCCTCCATTCCGACCTACGCATCCCGCACGTCCGCACGGTTTTGCGAGAACGGACATCTACCCATCGCACAGCCCAGGACTCGCACCCAAACCCTCTAATTGAACCACTAGTGTACCCGCCAAACAACAGGCGCTTAAAACGAAGAAAGTCATTTGATGAGATACACTAAAGAAGCGTCGCTGGACGCCTCCTACACCACCGCTAACTGGGAAAACACATTAGCTCATAGGAAACGATGTAGTGATTTTTTCTGATTGCTAATTAAGGTGAATAAAGTAAAAACATTATTATCATCTGGTGCGAACTGCTAAGGTAGCTTCTCGACAATTGTCTTTCTTTCGGTTTATACCCATGTATCGACCCAAAAAAGTTTGTGAAAATATGACAGTCATTGAGAAGAAGAAAAGAGAATGATTTATTTTATTATAATATTATATTATTTACCGTGTAATATTTTGTAATTTTGCGACATATATGGGCAACACAACACAATATGGAACTCATATTTATTCTGCATATTATTTAAAACAATACATTTGACTTTAATTTAGAATTAGATGTTTTCTTTATTTGTCCGTTTTACATAACAGCTACATTCACAATATCAAAGTTAATTGACTTCTCAAAAAGAAAATTAATAGATTATGCTGCTTGCTCAAAACAACAAACAAAACTGAAAGTAATCAACCAATAAATAAGTGTATCAATTGACACGATATTAAGGCTACTAGGATTTACTGGAACAAAAGAAAACTGGAATCCAGTGTCACTGACAATGAATTTTGCATCTAATTTTGGGCCTGGCAGAGCAGTTTTCACCATAACAGGATAGTGAACCATAATTACTTGTATTTATCCATACGTAGTGACGTTTGGTAACTTTGTTTCAGTGTTTCATTAAACGTGTTTATTACGTCAACAAAGATGACGTAATAATCGCATGAGATCGGACAATTAATAAATAGATAAGGCAAATCAAAGAAAGTAATGAGAACGTGTTTCCGTCTGAGCTACAAAGCGACTCAAAAACAAGTTACCTTCAAATACCCTCAGGACAGACGTGTTCTGAAATAGCGCAAACGCACCAATAATGACACAATATAAAGTAGGACTAGCTTATTAGTAGATGTAAATTTGTTAATTTTGTAATTTGTTTCTTAGTCCGTCAGAGTGCTCTCTCGTCCTTTCTTGTTTTCGCCATGTAGGAAAAGGCAATTTTTACGTGTGTTTCAACAATAAAATCATTTGTGATCTAACTGATTATTTCTAAAAGCAAAACCTGTTGAATATATTTATGGTTGGAGACAGCAATTCACATATATATAAATTATATTTAATTATTAGATAATATTTAATTTTCAGTATTTACAAGTATCAAATAATGGTTTGAAATTGCTACATATTATTTGCTTAGTTCACATTTTAAGTTGAAATTTAACTGTCAGTTGGACTGTGTCACAGTTGCCCTACCTAAAATCAGTCACTTGAGAGTTCAGTGGTCTTCACCTAATACGCAACACAATGCAGTATAAATGCACAATTGGCGGTGTTGCTGTTCAGCTGTACGTTGTTGTGAACTGCGATATTGATATTTAAGAAGGAAGTTTATATAATCTTATTCGCGACTATTTAATCTCATATGTAACTCAGAAGTGGCATTTATTCGCCCTTCGTAATTAAAGTCATTTTTGGAGAATTGTATCACGGTAGATGTGATATACCTCGTATATTCTTGTAGAAGTTTTTCTAAATATCGGAAATGATTTCCTGTCCACGGTATTACGGTTTATCCTTATTATAGCGGGATTACATCCACGAAGTACCCGTCATTTTCACTTACAACCATCAAAGATAAACCGACAAAATTTATGACCCCTTCCCAGCCACGTAATTTGTGGGTTCCTTCGTGAGCAGACGAATGAAGGCGTCTCAACCTGTCAGCAGAAACACACTGATCTAAGCGCGCGTGAAATCTTTCACAATACTGATTTGTAGAATCGGTCTAGACTGGTTATTGTTACCTGCGGCTGAAGATTGAGGCTTATTGGAATTAATCCTGATATATCAAATTGAAGCTCTTTGTGTTATGACGAAAAGCCTCAGGAGATATGTGACTTAATGTCTGATGAGGTCAGAAGAACCACTATTGCCTCGGACGAGTGATTTTGACGTTCAAACGGCTATTGGAAATCTACAAAAACGTAAATCACAAGGTATTATGAAATTCCAAAAGAAGTGATTAATTCATGTGGGAGAGAATAGAAATTAAAGATGCCGAGGGGAATAATTGGGCCCAGGGTACATGAGGAAAAACAGGACTGGAGAAAGTACATAATGCTTTGCTTAATTTCCTGTCCCTGTACCCTATATTTTTCGGGTGCTAAATTCGAAAATAATGAATTGGGCGTAACATGTTTCACTGTGGTGTTGGGGAGAGGCCTATACAAAGGTTTAGAAGGAAAACCGCTGGAAGGAATCCACTTGGGACACACAAGTGTAGATGGCAGAATAATATTACAATAGATCTTCATGAAATGATTTGTGAGAACATGGACTGGGTCGATCTGGCTCAGGATAGGGATAGGTGGCAGACCCTTGTGACTACGGTAACAAACATTCGGTTTCCATTAAATGCAGGGAATTGCTTGAATAGCTGAAAACCTATTTGATTCTCAAAACGTACTCTGCTCCATGCATTAATAAGTAAGTAAGAAAATAAGTAGTTAATTTATGAGGAATATAATTTTTCAATATACCAATTTTATCAATCTTTGCTGTCGAGGTTTACTCCATATTCATTCATTTAGTACTCTGTCTTACGACAGGTCCAAAGGCTCTTCCAAAGCAAGCTCTCCAAATAGTGCGATTCATAGCTTTATCTTTCAAATGAGAGAATCCTCTCCTTTCCTTAAGGTCATCCAATAGCTTCCTACGTCTTCTTCCTTGTCTTCCTGTCACTTCTATCACCCCTTGTATCTTTCCTTCAGTAACGCGTTGTAGAAGGCAGTTTCTACGCAAAATGTGACCAATCCAATTTGCCTTCCGTTTACGTATTTCATGTAGGATATTCCTCTACTACTTGACTCTAAGCAATACATCTTCATTTCTCACATGATCAGTCCAATTGATCTTTTCCATCCTCCTCCAGCATCATATTTCCAAACTTTCCAGGTGTTTCTGATTTACTTCATATACAGGGGAAATTATTGGGCATAATCAGTATTGATTTCTAAGTAACAAATTATCAACTGATAATATATACTGCATTCGTTAAAGAAATACAAATGTGGGTACTAAACATAGTAGTGCATAATATTGATTTTCATAGTGTGCTTATTATTATATTTCTTTTATTCAAACCAAGTCATGCGCTCTTTTTAAAACACACTCACATTTAAAACACTAAATTGTTAAAAATATTTGTAAAACACATCATTAAAACCCTACATCTTTCGGTCACAATTGTTTTACCATCTTCAGGGAGCCGTCTTCCGTGCTTAGTGCTGTTACTAGTTCTCAGCTTGTTTGCGTCTTCAAGTTGTTTATTTGGTATGTGGCTTTATGTTGTCTATATGTGTGCGTGCCTGATGTACTTCTCTGTACAAGTACATTAGGCAAGCACACACATACACATACCAAATAAACAACTTGAAGACGCAAATAAACAGAGAAGTAGTAACAGCACTAAGCACAGAAGACGGTCCCCTGAAGATGGTCAAAACAATTGTGACCGAAATATGTAGAGTGCTAATGACGTATTTAACAAATATTTTTAATAATTTAGTGTTGTAAATGTAAATGAGAATGTGTTTTAAAAAGAGCGCATCTGTTTGTTTGAATAAAAAAATAGTAGTGCATAAAATATATTTAGGCTTCACAAAAGTTTTTGATGTACTTAGGAGAGAAGTCTTTAAAATATTCCCTTTAAATTTGTTGTACGCTTGAAGTTTGTAATTATAAATAAAAGTGTGAATAAAACCTACAGGAGTGTCTGTGGGGCAAACAATTGTTTCATATTTAATATTAGGAATTTTTTTAAATAAGAGGTTTTATTACAATTGCTTTTGAATTTTGCTTTAGTATACGCCATTACGAGGGTCCAGGTTAAACAGGATGATTTAAATTAAACTGTGCACAACAACATTTTATGTATGTTGAGTAATATAATATAGTGGACGGAAAATTGCAAGCTATAAAGGAAAACATAGAATCTCTATTATTCGCTAATAAGGAGAGTGGACTAGTTGTGAATACCGATAAACTAAGAACATGGTCAAGCCTCGAGTTCAGAATGAAGGACGAAGTCATAATATATATTGGTAATAGGCCCTTTTAGAGGGTTAAAATTTCAAAATATTTGGAACATTCTTAAAATGTCAAAAACTCTTTTCGGTGATGTAATAAAGGCAGATTGTAGTCAAGGAACGTTTGATATCATGCCGGGCAAGATATTTTTTTTGCATAATTTCTATTCCAAAACATAAATTTAAGACGTACACAACTATAAACTTGCCTGTTGTTTTATTTGAGTGTGACAATTCGTCGTTCACGTTGAAGGAGGAACTTAAAATAAGGTTGTTTGAGAAAAATGGACTGAGAGGAACATTTGTATCTAAGATGGAAGAGGTAACAAGAAAGTGGAAAAAACCACGCTCTGAGGGACTTAGTGATATGAATTCTTTACCAAATATTGTGTTATATACAGTTGTTGCTTAACTGTTATATACAGGAGTTGCATATTATATACAGGCATAACTAATACGTAATGTTGTATACACTGATTACTGGCATATGAAAGAGTGGAATGTACAGGTGTACTTATATGAAAACTTATATACTTAGAAGTACTGTCCTTTGTAAGAACGTTATTGTCGTATATGAGCAGTACCTTGACAATGTAATTTCATGAAAGCTGTAGCAGAGTTATTTCATAATATTTCCCAAGACGCACCTCAGACCAGACGATAACTGCGTGTCATCTTTAGGTCAGACAAAGAGGGGACAGTCCCGTATCACTTTATTGTTATGGAAACTTTAACATCGACCTGGAACGGTAGCCGGAAACCCTGACCTGGAGGGGAGATATTATGTTTCTGTTCCCTAAAATAGTTGCGTTTAATTGGATTCTGCGTTAATCACGTTTCCTCAGACATTATTTTTAATTGGAATCTTTGTAAAGCTTTGTAAGCCAAATCATTGTTTGGGTCTCATTGTGTAATGGTTACATTCAGTTTAATTACTTGTTTCTTAAACCTAACACAGCACTCTCAAACTGGAAGTCAAGCAGACAAGATCTGTCTGTACCTTTAGGGAGTCAGCACAATAAATTCTGTTTTTTCTTCTCAACTGCTGTACAACTTATCACCCCATTTACAACACTCATTGCTTCCGCTCGGCAATATTTGTCAATACCTCTACAGGTGGAACACATTAATTGTCAGTTACGAACCTACAGACAGAGGAATTGTTCGGGTAACCAAAAAAAGTATTGGGTGGGTCATGTAGCACGAATGGGAAGAGGATAGATGTATACAGGTTTTTGGTGAAGAATTGTAAGGGAAAGAGGCCACTTGGAAAATCCACGTTTAGAAGAGAAGATAATACTAAAATGAATCTTCAGGAAGAGGAATGGAGTCATGGACTGGATTGATGTTGCTCAGAGTAGGAGCTCGAGACGGGGATCTGTAAATGTGATAATGAACCTTAAGGGTTGCATAATGTGCGATGATTTTCTGGACTAGCAGATAAACGGTTAGCTTCTGGATAAATGTTGCATGTATTTAGTAAGTCAGGCAGCGTCACGTCACACAGACAAAGACCCTCTTTTACAAAATCTTTCCAGTTCAATTCACTTGCAGATATCAGAGCCTCCTGTAATCACGCAGTTCCCTTGTACTATTCTGTAAAACTTTTATCTCCAAACCGTGTCACAAAGTGACTTTTCTTTTGAGATTACTCTCGCTTTGTCATTTATTCTGAATGCCTGTACACGTAATTGTTGTAATTTAATTGGGTTGGCTTCAGACCAAATTTCGTACTGCAGTGAGATTAAATTTCTAACAGTCAGTAGGCTTACATCAATAACGATATACATTTTTAATCAGATTATTTACGTAATTAAGTAAAATAAGTAATTACTTTCCTAATGCAATAAATCAAGATATTTTTGTATAGCAAAATTTCATTGTATAAAAGGCCATGTGACCCCACAAGTAGAGTAAAGTTATACCTTTACTCGCTGCTAGATGAGCTTGGCTGATTAATGACACGGCCTGACCGCTCGAAACTGAGAAAAATACTCGGTTCCTTTTTATATAGGATTTTTGTGTCCCTTGCAGGGTCGGTCTGGTACGGAAATTGTAATCTTCACGAGGTTTCTATGCAAGCATCTTCCAGTACATACGAAAATACATATATTGTACTTAAACTTTATATGTCTCAGAAACACAGGAAAGTTTAGGGGAACTAAAGAGAAGTTTTACAAATTCCGAAGTTGAAATAAAGAAATTGATTGCGAATTACGTAACGCCTTACCAGTCTTCTACAATACGTAATGTTTGAAAAGTCACTGCAGATTTAATGCTAAGGAAATAAACACAGGAATAAAGGCTTTTATTAAATTATTTATATTTTTAATTCGAAGTTGATGTAATTGTATATAATTACTGCATTATATCACAATAATCTGTTAACTCTATGTGCCTGAAACCACAAAATGTTTGGTAAGAATAAAGATACGAACGTATATTTTGGTATGATCATATATGACAGAATTTCAACAATGTCAGTAATTGTGTTATTCTACATTTTTCATTCAAAATTTTAGAACTTAACCAAAATCGTATTAAGCTTAAGCTAATCATGAAAACCTTTTACCCATAAGCTGTAACGAGACTAAAAAAGCTGCTTTATATATCACGAAATCAATGGTAACTTTTTTGTGTATATATGTTCTGCTTTTGTATTAACATTTTTGCCTTCTGGGGCGTGGTACTGTGTCATTTGGTAGATTATACGAACGTAGCAGGGAAAATTGTTATTTTGAGCTGCGTGTAATTCTGGATTGAGCCCTTCTAATTCAACAGAATTTAAGAAAGAAGTAACACCGTTAAAAAATATAAGCATGACAACCAACTGTTTGAAAATGAGAAAGACTATAAACTGCTCTATATAAATAGTGCGTATTTACTGCATTCATACTGTGTAAGTAAAAATTTGTTTAATAAATTTACTTTCTCTCTCCAGTAGAGGTCTTTGTTGAAAATATTGAATATCATTCGGGAGGTAAAGTTTATGATCTCCTATACAGATCTTGAAATTAATTATCACTTTTGGCCCAGTAAGAGTCCTTAAACCCTCTATTGAAGAGTAAGTTACGTGTTATTGTGAGAGGAATATTCAGTCGAAACATTTGTTTGTTTATTGTGGAGGGAAAACAGTCACAATTCGTTTGGTTCATTGTGTTTCTCTTGATGACTTAAGTACTTATACATCTGAATACAAAAAATAAAAGTAATAAATTTTATTTGAAGAAACTCACATAAACGATCAGATCTGTCTGTTTCAGAATTAATGTGTTTTTGAAAACAACTTTTATTATCGATCGAAGTATCTGTTTGAGATTGTCTGTCGTGACTGTGTGAAAAAATGTTTATCGATTGAGTAATAACACAGCGTTATGCGTTTTGTTAATCTAAATACATAAAAAGGCCAAAATAAATTACCATATATTGAAAAATAAATTCTCCCCTATTCGGGAGGATTCTAAAGAGCAAATGAAGAAAATTTTATTTAAAATTATACTATAAACTTTATTAAACTCAATAAATAATGCATACCGTTAAATTCATGTGTGCGTAGTATTAATTTTAGGAAAATTTTTTCAATTTCCGAAGGCCATAATTTTTGTTATTCATACAAAATAAGTGTAAAACAAATCCACCTAACGAAAACGTACGTTTGAATTACTAGGGTTAATTTGAGATTTTTAAAATTTGATTCTATGCGACAAATTGTACTTAATTATGTTGTTAATATGGGGGTCATTAGTGTTTTCCTTTAGTTACCTTTACAGTAATGGATTTTCATATTCCCAAAAACTGTAAAGTCTATATCTCGGGTTCACGTGTAATGTTTATACCTGTTTACATTCTACAAAGTATTAAAATATTCTGAATAATCCTTTAAGGTTTAATATATGAACCATAGAAGATTCGCACTCGTGTTTAAGTCCATATATTTACAAAAATATTTATTGTGCTTTTGTATCAAATTTTAATATAATTCTTTAACAAAAGCAAATCAAATCACACGATACTTGAAAGGAAGATATGACTGAATTAATTAATCTTACACTTGTAGTGAGTATTTGAACTGAGATATCAGTATTAAGTAAACTGGGATATAATGTGCTTTTTATTTTACGCTAAATACAACAAAATATTTCTTGTGATATTACACTAACGCAGCTCTATTTTTCACATGTGCGCTGCCTTCAGTTCTGAAAGTCAGATGCATTAGGATTCAGTGATTTGCAGAATTTAGACAAACGCTATATTTGTATTGTAAAATGTATTCTTGCGGTCTTTTATGTATTTGATATTAAAAATTATTATTTGTCCGAGGGTGGTTTGTACTGTAGGAAATAAAGAATGGCTGGCGCGATGTAAGTGAAAGGAGCGACGCTGACCTACACTATGCAGCCATTTGCGAGAGAGAGTTTTTTGATGCCATTTCAGCCGTGCAACTGCCTGCAGCAAAAGACTATACAGTCGATTTCTTTCTAAAACATTTATGAATATCTGAAAACATATCTGCCGTTTATTAACCATTCGAAACTCCATAATTCAAGATTGTTTGACCTTCCCTAACAACAACTATGCAAACTCTTTTAGCCTTTAGTAATACTGAGAACTTTACACACAATAGGCGTTAACAAACCCGACTTTATCCGGCCTGTCTATTAATTTCTAATTGGGAGGTCACAACTGTGGAACTGTGACAATTAAGTATTCATTCGTCAAATTTACTTGGCAACAGACTTTAAAATATAGAAATAGTCAATAATTTGTGCAAATGTGAGCATGTTTCGGTCGCAGTGTTTAGTTGTAAGTGGTATGAGAGAAGGGAAAGGCAAGCTTTGAAGTTTCTGAATCAAATCGTGAGGAATGTGGCACTGTTTCAAGCGGTGAAGGCGCCTTTCCGCAGAGAAATATTGCTTAAATCTTTAGGAACTTGAAGTGGAAGAATAATGGAATTAAATTAAAAAAACTGGTAAACGTTGGTTGTTGTATTAAACAAGTCCACTTATTTTCAGATCTTATAAAGATTTTCCCAGTTCCTCATTTAATATGTAAATACGAGTTTTCTAATTCTAAAACAAATAATATTTTTGTGGATTATCTGGAACTTACTTTTAAGCGTGTTTTTATTGAATTTCATTTTCTATTTCGTTCAATGTGCTTCGTCTTTCTTTGTTTTGTACTCACGACTTTCATCTTGGTCGTTCTGTAGGTATTAATCTTTGAAATTTAATCCCTTGCGAATATATTTATTTTAGTTTTATCCATGGCAAGACAGAGGTGTAGATGTTTGTCTACTAAATGTTTTAACAAATTTTTATCACCTTCCTACATATAACTGCGTTTTATAATAAATTCCTCTTCTGTATTTCCGTGAGTAGTTCATGAAATTTATGAGGTATTTTGTACGTTTAAACACTGCTTCTACGAACTTCGACATGATCGGCAGATGGCAGCATTAGACAGTAAGGTCGGTTATTTCTAATTCGTGTCACCAGAGTGCAGGCCGTCTGAATGAAACACTTGAGCACCTAAATTTGAATTATATTAGGAACACTATACCAACTGATTGGGAGATGTGGTAGGTATTTTTCCAGTTAATATCAAAGGCTAAATATCTCGCCTCATCGAAACGAAATTCGGAAGACTTGTTGTCTGTTTTACACAGTAATATTTTTTAATTACATTGTGCTGAAGGGAGTTACAGCCTAGGTCACCAGAGTATTTATTGTTTCGAAAGAAATATTATGTATGGTACATTTTAATTTATAATTTATGCGAATAAAAAAGTGTACTTCAGATAAATATTTGTGAAATTCCTCACACTTTTCTTTCCCTTAAATAAATAAGGTTATAAATTAAGGAAGCAAAATATGGAAGAAAAGCACAATAATAGATAGATAGTAGACAATATACTCCAAAACAACCTTATCCACAAAGGGCGAATTCATGTGCTTCCCTTGTTACATATGTGGCTAATTAGATGCGAATAAGAGTATAATAATGTAGCACTAAACTTCTATCTTAGCTATCAATATTACATTGCACAACAGCGTACCGTTGAACAACAAACCCGCCAATTGTGCATTTATAGTGCATCGTGTTGCTTATTACGTGTAGGCCATAAAACCGTCATGTGACTGTTATTAGGTAGGTCTACTTTGACACAGTTCCTCCTTAGAGACAATTAACACTTCAAATTAAAAACGTGAACAAAAGAGATGCTAAGTAAAACATTTAAATAATTGTTGGATAAATGAAATTAGGAGTATTTCACCTAAAAATTAAACTGACCTAATACTGGAATGTAATTTAAATATATGTATTTTGTTATCTCCAACCATAAAAGTAATCGAATCGGTTATATTGAAAAGGTAAAATTTACTTGTTCACAGGCTGTGACTTTTTTTCTAAAACTTATCAGTTGGATCAAAAACGTTTTATTTACGAAAGAGACCTCAAAATTTCCCATTGCAACATGGCGAGAACAAGAAAGGCGAGAGAGCATTGAGACGGAAGAAACGACAAATTAAAGAAAATGACAAATTTAACTTTTACTAAAAAAAGATTTATTTGTTATAATGTGTCATTGTACATGTGTTTGTTTTTATGATGAGGCGCTTCATTATTTTCACTGCTTCCAATAATTTTCGGGCGAGTAAAAAAAATAAAAGTGTTGAGTGAAAAATTTAGAACGTATAAAAAAGTTAGTTGAACATACGTTTTTTGGAGAAATGAAGGAAAAGATTCCATTGGAAAGGACACTTTGCCGACAGTAAATTTAAAGTTAAAAACTCACATAACACGCACACACTACGATATATATATATATATATATATGTATATACATACGCAAATATATATATATATATATATATATATGTGTATAGATTCTATGAAAAAGCATAACATTCTTAGGATCTGCACTTCGGAAGACTCAAATCAAAAGAACTACAAGTTAAGCCTTCCTTCCTTGTTTTTCGTTTAAAAAGATGATTGAAATGTCAGTTAACTACAGATAGTAAATAAGATTTCAGGACAAAAATGGCGTTGGAATTTTTGTTAGTTTACCAGAAAGCAATAAATAAATAAATGGCAGAAAATCCTACTCTCTCACTGTTTCTCACTCGCCATATAATATAGGAGCGCAATTTCTTACAAGCGAGGCTAAATAATTCTTCGAGTTTCTGAACACCAGTGACCAGGGGACGACCATCGAAACCATTTCTTTTTAAATTGAGAAAATAGCGCTTGTAATGAAACTGAGGAACCTAAGCGTGGGACGAAGGAGAGGATCATGACGGATTTGATTTTGACCGGGTGACTGAAATGAAACTTGCGTCAGGGTGTTCGAAAATAAATACTGTAACCAACAGAGAGCAGCGACAAATTCACAAGGCATTATTAATGTAATCTCTTCTTTCATGACAGAAAATTTGCATGTCTCACTGGAGATATCGTAAAAGAATCAATCGCTAAAGATGTCTCCTTCCCTTCAGAATCCTCGCACAGCAAGGAAACAAGCAGCTTCATAATTTTTTGTCCAGATGCTGCTGCTCGTTTTCCGTTACAGTCAGTGTCTGCAGACAGCCTGTTGCCAGCTTCAGTCACTCGAAGTTCCTCAGCAAAAATTTGAAACAACCACGGTTCTTTCTACATGTTCAGGCTCAGGTTCATCAGCTTCAATAAGGACGGTTTATTTCCCAATTTACACAGGATGTCACAGGATGGGCTCAAGGTAATAAGAGTTCATCAAGTGGAAGAAATTTTCAGCCCGCACAGTACGAAAATTTATTCATCGTGTTTGGTTTAAAGTCAAAAGACATTCATTGCGGAACAGTAGGAGAGGAAAACTTCTAGGACTATTGTATTTATTATGTTCCT
>Ga0268261_10000483_pt1 | contig 25078 bp, 27 predicted proteins | sample TergutNc150P1_FD_190353 | JGI IMG/M metagenome (GOLD analysis project Ga0268261, IMG submission 190353) | Nasutitermes corniger P1 segment gut microbial community from laboratory colony in Florida, USA - Nc150 P1 (SPAdes) (version 2) | ecosystem: Host-associated > Arthropoda: Insects >...
GGCGTGGTGCGTGTGTGTGTGTGAGTGTAGTGTTTGGTGAGGTGTGTGGCGTGTTGTGTGTGGAGTATTTGTGTGTGTCGTGTGTGGTGAGTTGTGTGGCGTGGTATTTGTGTGTGGTGCATGGTGTGTGTGTGGTGTATGTGTGTAGTGTGTGGTGAGTTGTGTGGCATAATATGTGTGTGTGGTGTATGTGTGTGTGTAGTGTATGTGTGTGTGTTTAGTGTATGGTGAGTTGTGTGTTGTATGTTTGTGTGTGTGGTGCATGGTGTGTGTGTGTGGAGTATGTATGTGTGTGTGGAGTATGTTTTTGTGTGTTTGTGTGGTGTCTGTGTGTGTCTGTGTGTGTGTTGTGTGTGGTGAGTTGTGTGGCGTAGTGTGTGTGTGGTGCATTTTGTGTGTGTGTGTGTGGTGTGTGCTGAGTTGTATGGCGTTGTGTGTGTATGTGTGTGGTGTATGTGTGTGTGTGTAGTGTGTGCAGGGCATGGTGTGTGTGTAGTGTGTGGTGAGTTGCTTGGCGTGGTGTGTGTGTAGTGCATGGTGTGTGAGTGGTGTATGTGTGTGTATGTAGTGTTTGGTGAGTTGTGTGGCATGGTATGTGTGTGTTTGGTGCATATTGTGTGTGTATAGTGTGTGGTGAGTTGTGTATGGTGTGTGTGTGTAGTGTGTGGTACTTTGTGTGTCGTGGTGTGTGTGTGTGTGTGTGTGTGGTGAATTGTGGTGCATGGTGTGTGTGTGTTGTGTATGGTGTATGTGTGTGGAGTATGCGTGTGTGTGTGTGTGGTGAGTTGTGTGGCGTGGTGTGTATGTGTGGTTTATGTGTGTGTGTATGTAGTGTGTTTATTTGTGTGACGTGGTGTGTGTGTGGTGCATGGTGTGTGTGTTTGTAGTGTGTGGTGAGTTGTGTATTGTGTGTGTGTAGTGTGTGATGAGTTGTGTGGCGTGGTGTGTGTATGTGGTGTATGTTGCGTGTATGTGTGTGGAATATGTGTGTGTGTTTGTGTGGTGAGTTGTGTGGCGTGGTGTGTGTGTTGTGTGTGTGTGTAGTGTGTGGTGAGTTGTGTGGCGTGGTGTGTGTGTGGGTCTATGTGTGCTGATTTTTGTGACGTGGTGTTTGTGTGTGTGTTTGTGGTGAGTTGTGGTGCATGGTGTGTGTGTGTGGTGTATGGTGTGTGTATGTGTGTGGGTATATATATGTGTGTGTGTGTGGTGAGTTGTGTGGCGTGGTGTGTGTGGTATATGTGTGTGTGTGTAGTGTGTGGTGAGTTGTGTGACGTGGTGTGGGTGTGTGTGTGTGTGGTGAGTTGTGTGACGTGGTGTGTTTGTGTGTGTGGTGCATGATGTATGTATGTGTGTGGAGTATGTGTGTGTGTGTGTAGTGTGTGGTGAGTTGTGGTGCATGGTGTGTGTTTGTGTGTGGTGAGTTGTGTGGCGAGGTGTATGTGTGGTGTATGTGTGTGTGTGTTTAGTGTGTGGAGTTGTGTGGCGTGGTGTGTGTGTGTTGTGAATGGTGTGTGTGTGTGGTGTATGGTGTGTGTATGTGTGTGGAGTATGTGCGCGCGTGTGTGTGTGGTGTATAGTGTGTGGTTGTGTGTGGAGTATGTGTGTGTGTGTAGTGTGTGATGAATTATGTGGCGTGGTGTGTGTGTGTGGTGTATGGTGTATATATTTGTGTGGTGTATTTGTGTGTGTGCGTGTGGTGAGTTGTGTGGCGTGGTGTGTGTTTGGTATATGTGTGTGTGTAGTGTGTGGTGAGTTGTGTGGCGTGGTGTGTGTGTGTGTGTTGCATGGTGTGTGTGTGCGGTGTATGTGTGTGGTGTATGTGTGTATGTGGAGTGTGTGGTGAATTGTGTAGCGTGGTGTGTGGGATTGTGTGCGGTGCATGGTGTGTTTGTAGTTTGTGGTGGTTTGTGTGTGTGTGTAGTGTGTGGTGAGTTGTGTTGCGTGGGTTGTGTGTGTGTGGTGTGTGTGTGTGGAGTGTGTGGTTAGTTGTGTGGCGTTGTGTGTTTGTGTGGTGCATGTGTTTAGTGTGTGGTGTGTGTGTGTGTGTGTAGTGTGGTGTGTGTAGTGTGTGTGTGTAGAGTGTGGTGTGTGTTTGGTGTGCATATGACTGTGTAGAGTGTTGTGTGTTTGTTTGTTGTGCATATAAGTGTGTTGTATGTGGGTGTGTGTGTGTATGAATGTGTGAGTTGCATATATGTGTCTCTGTGATTGTGAAGTCATGTCAAAGAGGATACCCTGACCAACTGGGGGCTGTTGGACCATGGAAAGTAAAGAAAGTTATGTCTGTAAGGCAGTTGGCTGGTTAGACTGTGTTTATACAAGATCTGTGTACCATTTTCAACAGACTGGGTCAATACAGATTCTATTAAGGACGGTACATTGTGCTGTGCCTACATATTGTTGATGTTACCGACACGCGCTTCTGCCAGTATGCAGTCAATACATGGACAATAACAGTTGTATTGAACGACGATCAACCAGGCAGCTGGCTGTAGCTATTGTGTGACGTCAGCAATTTTAGTGGCTGTTCTTCGTGCTGATGGTCCAGAATAAGCCGAAACATGTTGCAGAGGAGAATAAATTGGCGTGTCGAAAATTTATTTTGTTTTGCGTCCAATCAAACGCAGGGTGCAATCAGCGCACCGGAACGCCGAAGAGCCGATATAAACTCAATTTCCCTTTCTCAGTTAGCTGTTACTAATGGCACGGGAGAGCTGACAGCCATGCCAGTGCGTTCCTGCTAATGGTGCCGTGTGTGTTGGATTTGTCCACAGTGCACGATGCCTCTGCCAAGTTACCCGCCGGCCTGTTGAATGGAAATGTGGACCAGTATGGGGACATGGACCAGTGCCTGCAGGTGAGGTCACACTGGCAGGGTCCAGTCAACAAGGGACGCTACTGCCTAACGACCATGGCCCTCCGCCTGCCTGATCATCACCCGCTGCTGCGACACATTCACCAGCTGCTGCATTCACATGACTTGATACGCAGTATGCTGGATGAAGTAAGTGCGGCCACTGTTATTCAGATCCACCGATCAACTGTACACCGTTTAGTGTGGCTCACAGTGTGCCTCTATAATACTGTGCAGTGCCGACCGGTGGAATTTTGAAGGCACACTGTGGGCCACGCCCGCCCAAAGCAGGTAAGTCACGTAACGACGTTCGCTGCAACGTGGCGTTCACTGCCCTACTACAGTGTGAGGGTTGAGGGCCGCACGGCTACCCGTCAGCTGTTATGCTGTCACCATGCAGCAGTACTCTTGTTATCATTTTATCCTCTAAATATTTCCGTTTTTATTTGCCGCCCTTCCACTAAGTACACAAAAGCCACAAAATATTATTAGGCATAACAAACATTTGAGGGACATTTGCCCATCCCCGTTCCACCCCCGAAGTTACGTCTGTGCTTTGGAGTAAATATACCGTTCGGCAGTAGCAGGTAAGACGAGGAGTAGGAGGATGAGTTTGGGAGGAAGGGAGCGGGAGGAATGTGCAGGAGGAGGGAGAGAAAGAGGCAGGAGGAGGGAGAGGAAGAGGTAAGTAATTCTTAGCCTGCACCTGACAGAGAGAGAGAGGAAAATATCAGGCACACATGTACCTGCACTTGCAGAACAAATTATGAGTTCGGTTGGAGCAAAGCTACAAAATACTCTATTCGAAAAATGCAATTCTCCGGAATGCCAAGTATATATACGAACTTCCTATAGCTGAAGATAGCTTCCTCACCCCTGAACATTTTAAAAATGCCTTTGGCACCGAATTGTTCTAATTTGTACGAAAAGAAACGACCGGACACGCAACACAGCAAGAAGGCTATCTGAAACAAAAACCTTAATTGTGAAGTGGAGTGGCTATGTAGCACGCACGGCGGTCTTCTCATGTGCTGTTTAGGTCATTCCTGTGAGGTTACTTGATACTGCAGACCACAATTCAGCTCCATTTGCTGCCTCTTGAGACAGGTCGGCTGTGTCGCGGGTGAACGACGACGGCGCACGTGTAGCTTGGGGCCAGAAATGCTGGTCGTCATCATGGAGCATTCGGCGAGTTCTGTGTACGCTGGCGGGAAGAAAAGCTTATGGGTGCGATTTGTGCAGATTCCGGGGCACCTGCCACAAACCGGCACGTAACATGGCATACAGTGCTATGTGTTACAGGGAGGGGAACAGGTCACAAAGTGTTCATGGACAGATGGTTGTGGACTGTAGGGACAGTAATGTGAGAGGGTGAAAAGGATGAAAAGTGTTATGTTGGGTAAATGGTGAAGTGGAAGTTGAAACTTTGGAGACAACTTTTTCAAAAGGGGCACGTCAGAAAATAAAACACCGACAGTGTTGGACCGCAACAAACGTGAGGCTGATGTGGACTGATAAGACCAAGTTTTTGGCATAATGTTCGTCACAAAGGAGAATCTCATTAAGTGGAAGAAAATTTTTTCCTCAGATATTAGATCTAGCAATTGCCATTGCTCACCTCTTACAAAAACGTACAAGTAGAAAATTCCTGTCAATTTTCTATGAAAAATCAAACACAACTTTGTCCACGGATGCTGACGCAGAAGTTAATTGAGAAGCTGTGAGCGGTTCAGCTGGGACGAAACTTGGGAGAGAGTGTCTGCCCTTTCCGATCCCACTGACAGTAGCTAAATGGGAAGGGTTGTGTTGGAGGAGAGAAGAAAGCACCAACCGGGCAGAGTGCGCAGAAATGCGACAAAGTGCTCTGTGCAAACTGCCAGCAATTGTTCTGATTTACTGTTTGCAGCAGCAACCGAATGTCGTGCAGATTTATTTATTTTCGAAGAATATAAATCGGGGCATGAACTGGATTGATTTGGCTCAGAATAGGGACAGGTGGCGAGCTTTTGTGAATGGGATCATGAACCTTCGGATTCCATAAAATGCGGGAAATTTGACTAGCTGAGAAACGGTTAGCTTCTGAAGAAGGAATATGCAGCATGGTCTGAGTGAGTGAATGAGTGAGCAAGCAAGCAAGCAAGCAAGTAAGTAGGTAGGTAAGTATATGCATATATTCCATATTGTTATAATAAAAGTAGTCACTTGCTGTTTTTAGTACGTTAAAATCACCCAGCAAGGAGGGGTTGAAATGTATACATTGTGTCGGGCTGAATATGTGGAGCCTTTGAAATAAACGGACAGTCTTTTCTCCCTCCAACGATTGTAGCCGTCAGAGAAATCCACAACTGTACAGTTCACCGTTTGAAACACGACACTATGCAAAACTCTGTGGACAACATTTCATCACATCTCTTTGTTTTCCACTGAAAGATTTGCTCCATCTTCGCTGATTCTCTGCTACATAGAAATGAAAAATTTATTGCTAGTTCTACTGTGAACTGTGAAAATCCTAAAGGCTCCTCTTTACCAACTCATATCCCTAATGTTTGGCTGCTGTCTTCTATCGCTGTTGTAGCTGATAAACTTACACACTGTCCGAACACAGCCTCTGTTTTCTGTCATGGCTGTAGTACAGTTTTACCCAGACATAACTGTATTTTCTGCACCTTCCTCCTCTACTTTCAACACTGGCCCATACAGTGGTATTATTGGCGGCAGGTTTGGAGTCTCCAGATTTCACGATTTGTCGGGTCATTCTGGTGTATTTTTTCGGCGCACCGTGAGCGAAATGAACGGACTGTCAAAAGACAAACTGTTTTCCTGGGTTTCTTTGTGCTCTCGTCTTGGTATCACGCTCTACCCTACTTTTCTCGTGGCTGGACAGACCTATTGGGCATAGACCTCCCCTCTGAGTTGTCTCGATCACAATCGGTAGGACTCTCCTGGACGAGTGATCGGCCCCTCGCAGAGATCTCTGACAGCACACAACACTCCCAAAAGACAGACACTTATGCTGCCGGTGGGATTCGAACCCACAGTCCCTGCAATTGGTTGTCACAGACTCACGCCTTTGACCGCGCGGCCACTGGAATCGGCCTTTTATCTTTTATGTCATGGGTTATTAACTTTACGTTGCAACACTTCGCGTACATGTTACTGTCAGTGTTATGCCTTGACAGTACGCATTCACATAAGCACACCACCTGAAGTAGTAGTAAGCGTCCCCGTTTGCCGAGTGACGTCACACGTAAACAAACCTATCCTTGAGCTCCCTCTGGTAACGTCACAGGTAAACAAACGTAAACTTCCCCTCCCTCCCCTTGCCCTTAGGTGGCAAATATTGCTTCCAGACAGTATGGAGCCAGGGCTTAACCTAACTTTAACTTGTTATTACAAACCTAACTCTCCCCATCCTTTTTATGTCTTTAGGCGATCAGGTGTTGTCAACAAAAATGGCGGAGGGGTGAATAAACTTCCTTCTCAACCTAACTTTAACTTGTTATTATTTTGAAACGTTGTTATTGTCACGTGATGTAAACACCCCAGGCGATATTATGTCAACAAAGATGGCGGAGGGGTAAATGACCATTCCTTTTAACCTAACTTTAAACTGTGTTATTATTTTGAAACGTTGTTATTGTCACGTTATATAAAAAAGACCCTAGGCGACGTTATGTAAACAATGGTTTAGACAGTGTGACGCCGTGCTTTACCTAACTTTAATTTGTTATGATAAACAAAGCACCATCTTGAATTTTAGCTAATATGGCGGCTAGAGCGGTAAGTTTAAAAATTTATTGTTATTTTGAAGCATTGTTTTGGTTGTTGGTTGTAAACAAACTCTCTAGACAGCTTATCGCCAACGCCATTGAATTTGAGACAATATGGCGGCTAGCGCGGTAATTTTAAATTAATGCTGATTAACCTAAACATTTACTATTTGAATAAGGCGGTCGTTTGTAAATATGGCGACTAGAGCGATAATTTTAACCCTAACTTATTATTATTATGAATATTTATTAAGGGTTTGATGTAAACAAAACGACATTTTGAATTTTAAACCTTACTTTAATTTGTTATTGTTACTAAATGCCTTATTAAAATATGGCGGACTTGCGCGCTATTTAAATTATTTGAATAAGACCACCATGTTACAATATAGCTACAACATTAAACTTAATACGACACTCGAAAGAGGTGGCTAAAGCGGTAAGATATCAGACTCAGAATTGAAAAATTGTAGGTTCGAATCCTACGACTATAACTATCTTTTTTTAAGGAAATTATCCCAGGTAATTCGGGTAAATAAAGACACAATTTTACATTTTTACAAATATATAAAATGTTGGTTTTTTTATTATAATTAAAAGTACAATTTTATTTATAAATATATATACAATTTAATTTTATTGCAATCTTTTATTTCAACAAACAACCATTTAGTTATCATCAGAAAAGCAACTGTTTTTATACTTTAATTCATTCCACAATGTACTGAAGTCAATGGCATTTGTTTCTGGTGGGTACAAAAGATTTCGATTCAAAACACTTATTACGCCACTCTAAATATTTATCTTTTAGTCTGCCGTATTTTATCACTTCTCTGTCTATGCAGCCCCTTGCCAAGTCCATCAATTGCGACAAATCTTTTTTACTTAGACACACTTGAGTTTTCTCACTCATAATGCGTATATATCGTCCACAGTACACTGACAGGGTATGTTGCAGGTCACCAAGTTCATGCACTTTATTCTTGGGTATATCACTTTTGAATGTCACCAGAATGAACCACTTTATTTCGTTTAAAACTGCATGGCCAGAAGAAGTTCCAATTTTCGGATGTGTTTTGAGGTCATTATTGAGGTAGATGGAGACATAATTTGTCTCTTGTTCGTTGAGATAGTATGTGCGACGATGCAACACCGTCATCTGGAAAACATTAATGATAACCAGACTGAGGCGGGCACTTTGCATATTGTGGACTAAGAGTGTAATAGTTGAGCTACTGAGCTAATGAATAGGCTGTTCGCAATGCACAAACGTGTTTGGACTTGTGACTTGCAAACGTGCAGCTGATGGCAGGCAGACTAATGTCGACTAGTTCAGGACAACCTAGCTGAGTAATATCAATAACTGTCCGGTCGATAAGACCGCTAATAAAGTTTGCTTTCTGAGGTTCAAAGCAATAAATTGCAACAGCAGATGATACTTCGCGATGTAGCACAGTTTCCAGCTCTGAATATGGAAAATCACCATCATTCCAGTTACACCCATGGCCAATAGCCTAATTCGTTCTAGTATTAAATATAGGTACTTCTTCCCATCCGTACGGTCGCTTAATGACATATGACGAGACCCTATTAATGTGAGAGTCGGCAACTGCCAGCTCTTTAACCACGATTTCATTATCCCGCCCTTCCAAGAACGTCACTATGAGTGACATTGTAGACTGATAAGTTTGAATGAATAGCCTGATTCATTCTAGCATTAAACATAGGTACTTCTTCCCATCCGTAGGTCTCTTAAAGACATATGACGAGACTCTGTTAATGCGAGAGTCGGCAACTGCCAGCTCTTTAACCACGATTTCATTATCCCGCCCTTCCAAGAGAGTGAAATCAATCACTATGAGTGACATTGTAGACTGATAAGTTTGAATGTACGTAACTTTATTTATATCTGCGGTTTGCACGACTGCTGCTCCTCCAACCGGCCGCAAGCGGCACACTCTCCAAACTGAGCGCGAAACATTTGCACTGCTCTTTTATCATTGCAGGTGTAGCGAGCAGGTAAAAACATGTTGACAAATGACGTCATGGATAATCCTCGGGCTCTGTGAAGGGTGTAGAGACAACAGTAGTGTCCTCAGACATTCTTAGTTAGACCCTGTAGTCTGTGGCGATTAAATGTCCAAGAAATTGAGTGGCGCTGTAGGTATGCCATGATTTCATACTTGAAAGGTGGTAGGCCTTACGAATCAAAATATTCGGCACACCCAGAATCGGAGAAACAAACAGCAACACAATGCGAACCGGGCATATAATGCTTATCAAGATTAATGACAATTATTCTTGGTTTTATAAGTGTGGATGGTAAAAGATCTATAGGGTAAACCCCGTGAAAACCTTTTACATGTTTCGTTAAAACTTTATGAATCTAAATGGAATTCATTCTACGGTAAGGTTTCTAGAATGATCAATTTTAATGTGCCCGGGGAATTCAGCATACAAAATGCATGTTACAGGTTCGGGCAATGGTTTTTTAAAGAGTGTTTCAATGCGCTCATTTCCCTGACGAGGTAAGCTTTATGCTCCTCATCAGCCTTTCTGTCAGGTGTCAGGTCAAACGCTAGTATGTAGAAACCCTTTGTAAACATTTCTAGTGTAATCATGTGAGCACGATCATCGTGATGAATACAGGTACTTGAAAATAATGTTTCGAAAGCTCTTGTAGTTCCAAAGGATGAAAAGCAGTCCATTGTAAGTGGTTCCGAAGGATGTTGAACTCCATTTGCATGCAGCACAATATTTGTCATATAATGGTGAAATTGAAATGGATTCGTACTGGCAGAACCAACAAATGCTGCATTTTTAACTAAAACTATAAGAATCCGGTCTGGCACCGGCCCAAGGAATGCATTATTAACAGAAAGATTTGCTGAGTCCCAGAACTCGCTGTAAAAGTTTTGATCCGGGTATGCGTTACAGGATAGTGTGCTTTACGCTTCATAGCTAAAACATTGGCGTGAGCTAAGAGTAGAGGGGGTTTCAGTTCGACCTGAGTGATAAAGAGAGTAGCGTCTAAAATTTTGATACGTACTTTTGTATCATCGTTAGGTGCCAATAAATAAAAAGCTTCTGGTGTACGAGTCAGTTTAATATTCATATCAACACCATTAATTAACATTTTATCGGAATTGAACAAGACGGCATGCAGCCGCCCGTACAATTCAACAGTCTGACTATTGCCTATGTGTTTTAAACGCGTAGTGTAACCATTATTGTCTTTGAGGTCTTGAGAAGAATCAAGATACCAGAGGCTAGACACTTAATGTGCACCAGAAGCGTCAGAAACATAATTTAAAAGTTTTTGAAGGTAAGCCTTGTAATGATAGTTTGTCTCGTGAAGAGTAACAGGTTTGACGTTTAGCGAGACACTTAGACAACTGAACATGGAATTCAAAAGTTTATTAACGCAAACTGCTGTGTTTGACTCTGCAATACTTATATTTAATACATCAGTTTTCACTAGTTTAATGCGTAACAGTAGACGTACAGAATTTAAATCAATTTAATAATCACTATGGCCGGAACAGTTCAATTCCAACAGGGTAGGATTGTCAGCTGGCGCTAAAGATTTATATGTATCGTTGTGGCTGTTTGCGATGGATGTTTGTATTTTGCGTTTTAGAAAAATGTCAAGCCCTGATTTTAAACACTCCATTACTGCTTTTTTGTGAAAATATCTTTTAAATTTCTGCGGTTACCTTGAGACTGAGCCCTTTTAGACCTGCGCTTTCTTTTTAAATAGAGGCCAGCCCCGTCGTCTTTTTAATTTTTGTTCGAGGTTATCTTTTGCCTCAATAAATCGATTTTTAAAAATATCGCCTACAGGTTGTTTCGGCTCTTTATTAAGCATGTCGGTTGTTATATTGGAACTTGTTTTTAAAGCCTCTTTTCCACCCGCCTTTGCACCTGAATACAACAGCGGTTTAACAAAACGAAAGGGTCCCCTGAAGAAAGAACGTATGCCGTTACCCCTCTGAACCCTAAAACGTGCCCTGTAAACAGGACCAACCTCACCACCACCACCGCTTTGATTAACATAGTATCGTGTTTATCGATCCATTGTAATTAGTATACTGAATTTTATTGCACCGGGGACTTGTTTTTAAAGTGTAATGTTAAAAGGTAAGGGATATCGCTATCTTCAAATAGCACATCTTTTGCATTTTTTGTAACTAATCGAATGGTAATGGACTCTACAAACGATTGTTCTAAAGGTCTATACAAAGGAAAGTCAAATGTATGATATCCTGTACCCGAAGTAAAATGTAGTGTATTTAAAAGTTTAACTTAAGAATCACCAACCAAATTTGGTTTTATAATATTTGTATACACATAAAAGGCTCTGGTGTAGTAAAATCAGGGTTATCTTTTAGTGATACAGTTATTCTATAAGTACTTCATTTAGCGGGGTTCATAATTGTTTCAGCTAAATCTTCAAGTCCATTATATATACGGCCAGGAATGTGAGATACTATATGATTATCGATTATAACGGAATTTTCCCCGTAGCATGAATTGAACAATTGCTTACTCGGTTCTTCTTCTTCTGTGTATTTATTTAGGTACTCACTAAATATACACATAAACCTTGTTTTAGACAGTTCCAACAAATCAGGAATATTTGTGAGAAGATGAAGCATATATTCATAGTCTTTAACAGGAAAAATGACCTCTTGCGAATCTAAACGGATTGCATTGTGTCGGAAACGTTTTTGTAGCTATTAGGATACGATATTTCTACTAAACCGACTTACCATTTGTTATGTTGCAACTCGAGCGGTGTGGATAATTTAGTTGTAAAATTATCTATTGTATTTGCATGTTAATAATAACCGGAACTGTCTGATGGTAATGTTGCTTGAAAATTATCTTATAAAGATGAATGTATGTAAGTTTGTACCTTATACAAATCCACATTTCTGAACAGATCGGAACCAAACTTTGCACACGTCTCCCCCGTCGTCTGGAAGAGACCGTAGGGCATGTATGGGCCCACAATATTTTACCTTTCCCACCTTTTCGGCCTATTTCGTCGGGAGCGGGTGCCCACTCCTGCGCAGTACATGGCTGTCGGCGCCACACTACCCACTACTGCGTTATATCCGTGATGCCGCGTGTGCTGGTGTGACGTCAAGCACCGTATGTCGTGCAATGCAAACGCGGAGAAGTGCTCGGAATGCGTGTGTGTGAAAATGGGAACGTGCTGAGACGGGAAGTAAGTGACTAATGATTTGCACTTGCGTGACTAATGAATTGCACTTCCAATTACATTGCATTTCTACAAATTATAACGTCAAAACCATCAACCTTCGTCCCTCCTTCCTCCGTTTCCTACCTACGTACAACACATCCCTTTACATTCTTCGCCTCCCCTGTCGTTCCAGCGACCTGTTTCGCTAACGGGATGACAACACAGTGCTGGCAACCCTAAGATTCACGTGTGTGTCTGTGTCGGCAGCCCCTGTGTTTATATACCTTCTTCGGCCTTCTCAACCTCTTTCGTCCTTTCCGGGAAATGTTTTCTGAACGACAAGACAACACTGTGATCATCGTTTCTCACATGGGAAAGTATATGTTGCGTGCTCAAAAGTCGGAAACCCTACAAACATTTACATTCCCGCTCCTGTTGGGAAAACAAAACCCTTCTTCGATATTTCAAGCCGACGGTAATATTCCAATTCCGTCACATGTCTTTCCTTTCCTATTCATTGTCCAAGAAGACATTGCACTCATTCACGATGCTGCCTTCTTCTTGCGCGTGTGTGCTTTTGCGTCAGTTGTCGACCATTTCCTACGTAACATGGCGCATATTTCACTCCGATACATTTCCACAATTCATTTCGTCCCCCTTTTCTGTTATACAATACACATCATTTCTATCAGGCTTCGTCGTTCCCCATCCCGGGCAACGCCGGGTAAACCTGCTAGTCCTTTATATTTTCTTAATTTCGGACGCGTTTACCCAACTGTTAAAAGTCTCGTCGTAACCTTTCCACTTGACAAGATGTTTAATACCGTTCGTATTACGTGTGCGCACTATTTTATCTATTTGAAACTCAGTTTCAGGTGATACAGTGACTTTAACAAATTCGTAATTGTAAAATTTCCCTTCGATACCACGATCTTGCAAGTCCGACAGTTGGTAAACTGGCTGCGGCACGCGTTTAATAACTTTTACAACTCTAAATATTTCTGTTCAAAATGTCTGTTCGTAGCCTTTAGCAAAAGCTACCTTCTGCTTCGTCATTCTTACAAGATCGCCCACTTTAAACTTGACACGTCCGTGAGGAATTTTGGCCCGCAGGCTATTTACCTTTCGCCATACAGAGTAAATATTCGAGGGAGACACTTTGCTCGGGGGCATGGCTATTGCGGAATGGACAGAGTTGTTGTAACTTGCTAGGAGATTATTTATAACGTCGAAGTAGCGGTACGTGTTATTCTTAGTGAAAAATTTATACATTTTCGTCTTTAGAGTACGATTAAATCGCTCAATGACTGCCCACTTTATATCAGGGTTGTGAGCCGTATGAAAATCAACACCCTGACGTTTTAAATACTGTTGGACAGTTGCATTAACAAACTCTGTACCTGTATCTGATTGTATGGTAATGGGCTTTCTATTTTGAAATAAAGTTGTTAAAGCCGCTGCGATTGACATGCCGGTCTTGTCCTTTAGAGGTACGCTCCAGGCATAACGTGAAAATATGTCTATTACATCTAAGGTATTTGTATTTATAGTTGTATCTCGACAAGGAACTTAAGTCCGCAAGATCAATTTCCCAAACACCGTCAACGTTTGTAACAGTATATGGATTTCGAGGAAACCTTTTGCGCACTGGTTTATGCAAAGTGTACGCGTCTTGACCTGACAGCCACTCTTCGACATTTCTGTTAATACTTTTAGCGGCACTTACTAACTTTGCTGCTGAACTAAACCCCGCTGTGTGCTTAGGATCGTAATAAATTTTACCTACAGACATTACACAGATTCCCAAGGAACTTCCTTTTTTCAGTAAAGAGTTGTGAAATAAAGCGCGTATACTTGATTCCTTTGTTCGCTTTGTTCTTACATGTGGGACTAGACTTTGAGAGTATTTGCTTATATGTCTGTCTTGAAAAGTAACCGTGTTTTTATCAGGTTTAGACTTTGTTAGTAATTCCCAGAGGCCCTGTGTTGCCTTGTACTTTTTGCCGTCCATAAACACGTGCTTATCGTTATATTTAAAACTTGAACGCCCGATTTTAAAAGAAACATCAGTTTTATCTTGGTACACACCAAACGTAGGATCGTGCTATCATTTACATCTCAACACGTTATAAATGTATTTTGAATGCACCAACTGAGAATTAGTTTCTAATTCAGGCTCTATCTTTTCTGCTTAATTAAATGGCTCTCTTTTACGTGTAGTTTCTATTATTGGATTGGGGTTAGGATCCCGTTTAAGTTTTTCAGTTTTTAAATACGGGACTTGATGCAAACGAACACGAGTATATTTATTATAGCTATGATCTTTACTTTCTAATATTGTTTTAACAGGCGGTGATGACGGTGTTTGACAGCGCTTTTCCCACAGTTCAGGGGTACTAAAATCATACGTTGTAGCGCCATTTTAGTTAATTATTACCGCTAATTAATGTTCCTATAACACCTGACAAAATACTGGCAAGTAAAGGAACTATAAACCCACCTTTCTGATATAAAAGTTCCCGTTTACTTTTAAAACTAATCTTTGGGTTTTCCAACGCACGTAAACGATTTTTATATTTACTTAATTTAACTTTGTCCTCTCTAGTTAATTAATAATTCCCATTTAATGTGTTTATAGCACACTCAACAATGGTTTTGATTAAATCGTCATCTGCATATGTAAGTAACGCGCGTCTGGTCTGGGGTTTAGTGTGTTTAAGTACGTGGAGAAAGTGTAACTGTGACTTCAACCGGTTCATTACCTTCAACAGCCACAAAAACGTCTCTATATTCCCCAGGAAATATCTTTGTTCTAAATCACAATAGACTTTAGATTGATTGCATAAAGTCCAGAAACAGATAGGAGTGTGGATCTTTACAGACGTCTAGATATGTCTTATGAAAACTAGAAATGTTTTCAGGGTAAACCTGCAGGGCCAAGTGCACAATTTGAGTCTTATTTCTGGGGTTCTTAAACACAACTATATACTTGCTTTTTAATGAAATATCACGTGACGACGGACCTTGATGAAACAAGTTCTGTGTAAATAAAACTAGACTGATATTACGATGATGCGATCCTTTGGTAAATAATTGACTAATTTTTGCAGAATAAGCAGAGTCCATTAAATCATCCAGCACTATGAGCGTAGGTACATTTTCAGGGTTTTCAATGTCCGGCACCACTTTAACAAGTGTCACGTTTTTAAGATAATGGGGGGCGTTATTTTCACTGTGACACTAAACAATATTTGTAAACACAACGTCACAAAGCTGCTCCCTGCACTCTAACAGTCTAATCACAATTGTTGTTTTTCCACAACTACTAGGACCTGCAACAATTAGTGTAAATGGATGTTGCAGCTTCAACGTCATACTATGAAATGAATTTGATGTGTAAGGACACCTCTATTTATACACACAGAAATAAATAAATGAAATAAATATATAAATAAAAATAAATAAATAAATAAATAAATAATATCCATATGGTAAAGAGTAAAAGTTGTACTCTTTGGTTTCCGGCTCTGACACTACTATGCCACCATGTTTTCTTTCGATCTTCTTGGGATTGTGAACATGTACAGGTGGCCCGTCTTCCAGAATCATATCTCTCAAAGAAGTATAGTTTACAACTTTTGAATTTTCATAGTTCAAAGTTATACCCTTTACTTTACATTTAGTTGTGCGTTTACCGGTAGAGGGGAAAATTACCGAAAACAATTTTTAGGGCTGTCCGAAACAAACTCATCTATGAAGGAACCAGAGCCAAACTCCTCCAACTCATATGTGAAGTCGCCCAGATAGTCCCCTATTGTTACCTTTGGGGGTTCATCTACCTTTTGAACGTAGATAACAGAGTCAGTATCACAGTATAAACAGACTTCCCCAATTTGCTCAAATACCCGTATAATTTGAGCCGAGCTTAAGTAGTTACGTAGGTGGCAGCTGCTACGTTAATATTTTTCCCCGTGGTAACATTTTCTTCGGAATACTTCCAGGAGACCCATGCTAGCTCTTCCTTCGAGAATATGAGGTTTGTAACCTCAGTACCCGGACTTGTTAAAAGCCTGGAAAACTATTTCTCAGGGTTGACAATTGTAGTCTGGGTATTGTTTTCATTTTGTGCCCATTTGCCCCACATTGAATTCAATTTTAGTTTTGACAAACTACGTTGCCCTGCATTTTTGAAAATTGATGCCTTGTCTAGAGCAATTCCCTCTGCGCACCGGTAGTCCTCAATGTATTTGTCCTTGTTTTTCTCATTTTGAACCCAGGATGGGTAGCCGGAAGATTCCTGTTTCAGTTTTAGGAACATGTTCACGTATTCTGCGAAAAGAACTCTTGAATTGGTCTTCGTTAAAGCATGTTACTTCATACTCCCAAAATTCTTACACGTCCACCAGACCATAACCCATGTCTACGGCCTTGTGGACCTCATCCGCTATCTACGTCCCGACTATACAGCGCTCCTCATCAGAGTGTGTAAGTCGTCCTGATTTATAGTGTCGGCACAAGCTAAACACAAGGGAAACATCAGTTTGGATTTGCTTTTGTATGGAAGAACTGAATAATAGTCTCCTAGGAGGTAAAATCTTGCATTTAATAACACCCTCCCTTTCCAAACAGTTAGGGGGAGAGTCTGCGCCCACGTACACTTTTGAGTGGCCTACCGGAAACTTACCGTACTTACAAATGTATAGGTACAGTCTGGTTACACCCACATATCGGATTTCTTCCCCATTCTTTACCCTGTAATATGTTTTACTAGCCTCGGTTCTACCCCGTACAAGGCATCCCGAATATTAATGGGAGCGTTGTTTACATAGGGTTGCAAGGAAAGTTCATTTTGAAGGCCAGTGTTGCGCAATAGTTTTTTTAAATTCGCACCCCCGATCGAAACAACAGTGTAACCAGCGTCTTTGATTTTTTGCAACCTCGCTCGTGTTTCCTAATATCTGTTTTCCAGTGTTTCCTCAGTGTTACCAATGGGTTTATGTCGATTGGGCATGCATAGACACCCATGTCAAAAACAACCTAAATACTCAAAGATTTCATTTGTCTCATGATAATACCCGTCAACTTTTACATTAGGTACCGCGGCCAAATGCACTGTCCTCCCACTACCGGCATGAATAATGTTGCGAGTCCGTCCCATATACGCCAGCCACTAAAGACTTTCAATAGACTATAGATCCCCATACGGTAACCGGCTCTCGGGATAATACCTACAGCATCAGGTTTCAGGAACATGGTTCGGAATACCTTATTGCAAATTGACGATGTTGTTATATCTCCCCTAAAGGGGTCCATTTTAACCAATTTCAAAAACAAATTTCGAAACGCGCAGCATGCCAGCCTCAATACATTTACATCATCCATGCAGTAGGCCAGCAGTTCGTTCTTGTTGGAAAATAACTTACCTTTTTGTTCCTGGTGCCACTGCATAAATTGTGCGCGCTCATCAGCGGACATAAAGCCTGTCCCGTAAAATTCGGGCTCAGGATAATTCAAATTGCTGGCCGTGTGGAAGACGTGGGGGTATTACCCCTTCTTGCATGTCAGGTCGAATGATTTGGGCATGTTCTTTAAACTCATGGGCAAATAATTCAGCGAATCCATAAAATGGAGATTTTCCACAATCATACTTAGAATTATACTACCGTCCATTATCAATTTCGGCTCCCAACTAAGTTCCAAAAATCTTCTGAAAAGAAATTGTGGGTCGTATCCACAAGAGTAGTATGAAATGACAAAAATTGTCAGCGAATGGCCTAGATAGTCTAAGATAATCGATAAATTTGCCTACGGGTCTTGCCAGAAGGTGTGGACACGCTTTTCATACTGTTCACAATCGACATTAACATCATCCACAACTTCACATTTAGAACACATCTGCTGAGCACATATGAGGTTCCGAACATGCTCAAAACCCCCCATCACACTTTTCAAGGTATTGTGTGCACTCCGTATCAAAGAAAACGTACAAACACTTGTTTGATAGCTTGCTAGGTTTCAGTGGAGTCACGTAGCATAAATGGCCTGTAGGTTGTTTCTTATTACAAAATGTTAAAAATTTCTTAAATCCATGTTTCGAATCAGACTTTACCAAATATGAACAATTTCGGCATACTTGTCTCCACTGACAGACTAGCTTGCCTTTCACTTTGAGAATTAAATGATTCTGGAAACACTTCTCACCGAGAAATCATCTGTTACATGTACAACAATACTTGGACTGATCTTTAGTACAGGGTGGCGTAGCAGTACACAGGGAGCAAACTTTGTCACATTTGTGTGTATAGTCGTATAACGTGTCAGTCGTTACATATATACCTCTTCGCCATTGCACCCTTCAAGTTGGTAATTACATTATAACGCACAGAGTCCCGATCATATAGTAAATATAATTTCTTAGCCGAAAGGGATTTTCCGCTACACATGACCCTATCCGGGTACAATCCATCAAACACAATAATTTTGTAATCCGAAAGAAACTGTTCAAACTGTTGAAGCTCTCCATACCCACGTTATTGGATAAATCAACACCGGAAGCATTCAAGAGTTCTTCAACAGGTTTATGTAGTCCATACCATCTCTATATGATTTGTACTTTGGGTCATTATTTACCCTAGCCATAGCAATTATTATTTCATGAGCCAAACAGAAAAGGTGCCTTCACAACGACAATACTCTTTTTAATCGCACTCAAAACAACCAAAGACCGCCCTTTAGTCTTCTCTCGGCCGTTTCCAGCAGGCATCCTAACATGGTCCAGATGTACTTCCAAACTGTCAGTCAGAGCAAACCTAGCATTAGTCTGTATAACCTTTCCAAGTACACTCCAAACCACGTCAGCCTTAAACTGGTCCCGGCGACGTAAGCTAATGCCTACCACTTTATCCTGGACATTCTCAATATTACGAATTCTTAAGCCCGCCAAATCTCTATCTGGCACTTTATCCACTAAGTAATTAGTAAGTGCAGTAATGCATTCCTTGAGATAAGTGGCGGGGTCTTGCTCTTCACCCAGAGAATTAAACTTGATAAGCAAACTACGCCCGGTCGCGTTAAATTTTGCAAACGATTTACAAGTCTCATCCATAATCTTAAAGGGTAGCTGTTCAGACGCATGTATGTTTCTGCTAGAGGAAGGAGCTATCTCCTCCATACTTACAGCGGATGACTCAGTAGTAGGAATAGTCCTTGCCCTATTCGGAATAATTTTCTTTGCCATTTTATATTTTGATAGTACGGGTACCACTTACTTGAAATAGCTGCAATTGTAGGATGTAGGTTTCTGCTATTTGCGGTTAAAACAGCTGTAGCCGCTAGTTGCTGACAGTAACTCTAAATGCTTGTAGCTGATGGCTTCTGACTGCTAAAGCGTAAGTAGATACAAGTCGCGTAACGCTGGTATATAGGCTCTAAACACAGGCAAGGCACGGTGCAGAATATTCCACTAGAGTTAAAATGCCCGAATATATAGTGCTACCCTCTGAACATGTTTCAACCTGTTTGTCTTCTTAATGGCCTTTTCCAGGAATCGTTTCCTGATTGTTATCTTAGTGGCTTCTAAAGTACGCCACCTGCATCGCCTTAATGGACTTTTCCAAGAATCTTTATCTGATTCTATATAACTTGCATTCCTGCTGCTCCAGCAAGTCGCAACACGTCTAAAGTAGTAAGCTAATGGCTTTAGCCCGGGGGCATACAAGCTTTTTCCATTAGGCTAATATCCTGGAGTAAACAATTCCCATTACGCTAATGACTTTTCGCCTCAGGGGCATATAAACCATTCGCATTAATCTCATAACTTTGGCTCAGGGTCTACAAAGTGTAGGCTACTCGTCTACCTCACTCAGTTAACTACTAACCAAAAATTTAAACGACCAACATTGCGTATATTTGTAAAATGTAAAATTGTCTTTATTTACCCTAATTATCTGGAATAGTTTCCTTGAAAAAGAGATGGTTAAAGCCGTAGGATTCGAACCTACAATCTTTCAATTATGAGTCTAATATCTTACCGCTATAGCCACCTCTTTCGAGTGTCGTTTAAAGTTGTATCCATATTGTAACATGGTGGTCTTATTCAAATAATTTAAATTGCGCGCAAGTGCTCCATATTGTAATATGCTACCTTATTCAAATAACAAGTTCAAAGTTAGGTTTAAAATTCAAAATGGCGCTTTGTATACATCAAATCAATAATAAATATTCATAATAATAAGTTAGTGTTAAAATTACGGCTCTAGACGCCATATTTACAAATGACCAGCTTATTCAAATAGTAAATGTTTAGATTAGTCAGCATTAATTTAAAATTACCGCGCTAGCCGCCATACTGTCTCAAATTCAAAATGGCGGTGGCGACAAGCTGTCTAGGGAGTTTTTTTACATCCACCAACCAAAAAAGGCTTTAAAATAATAACAAACTTTTTAACTTAACGCTCTAGCCGCCATATTGACGAAAAATTCAAAATGGCGCCTTTGTTTACCATAACAAGTTCAGTTAGGCTAAGCATGGCGTCACACTGTCCACCTGATTGTTTACATAAACAGCCTAGGGCTGTTTACATCATGTGTCAATAACAAAGTTTCAAAATAATAACAAGTCATAGTTAGCCTTATCTTTATGCTTGGTTGACCGTGCATCATTTGTGAATAATTTGTTACTTTTCCAACTTGATACACTTTTTTATTTTCCTTATATATTTACAATTTTCTTCTTACAATTTTCTGTACATGTTTCGGACCGGCTGGTCCATCATCAGGAGAATCAAATTACACGCGCAGCCTCTCGTCCCTTTCCCTCGTTCGTTGCTATCTCGTGCGTGGCACCAACGGCCACGCACGAGATAGAAACGAAAGAGGGAAAGGGACCAGAGGCTGCGCGTGTAATTTGATTCTCCTGGTGATGGAGCAGCTGGTCCGAAACATGTAGAGAAAATTGTAAGAAGAAAATTTTAAATGTACAAGGAAAATAAAAAAGTGTATCAAGTTGGAAAAGTAACAAAGTATTCAAGTCATAGTTAGGTTAATTAACAAGGTCGTCCACCCCGCCGCCATCTTTTGTTTACATCGCATCGCCTGGGTGTGTTTACATCACGTGACGATAACATCGTTTGAAAATAATAACAAGTAAAAGTTAGGTTAAGAAACAAGGTCATCCTCCCCGCCGCCATCTTTTGTTTACATCGCATCGCCTGTGGGTGTTTACATCACGTGACGATAACATCGTTTCAAAATAATAAGTCAAAGTTAGGTTAAGAGGGAAGGTCATTTACCCCTCCGCCATCTTTTTTGACATCACGTGATCGCCTAAAGGCCTAAAGGAGGGTGCAAAGAGTTAGGTTTGTAAATAACAACAATTTAAAGTTAGGTTAAGCCTGGCACCATACCGTCTGGGGGGCTATGTTTACCGCCTAAGGGCATGGGGAGTGAGGGAAAAATTAGGTTTGTAAATAATAACAAGTTAAAGTTAGGTTAAGCCTGGCGCCATACTGTCTCAGGGGGCAATGTTTACCGCCTAAGGGCAAGGGGGATGGAGGGGAAGGTTAGGTTTGTTTACGTGTTACGTCACTCGGCAGTGACATGCGTACTACTTGCAGTTTATCTCACGTGTTTGGCCAAGTTTGGTGCAGCCGCCCACAAGACACAGCGCACCTGCTGGATGCAGGGTGACTCACTCACAGGCCACATACTGAGGCGTCTTGTGCACTTTGGGGATGATTGGTGTGCAGACCACGATATTGCTTACTGAAGAAGGGCAGACGACAACTCGTTAATGACGTCGCTAGTGCAGTAACACGCAGTGGCACTATGGCGGACCACGTTATGCGTGTCAGATTGAACAGATATTCGGTACAGCACGTTTAAGAAAATAGAATGGTTATTGAAAAATGTACAGAATGTGTGGTTTTGAAATTACTTATTTTGAAGTGTGTGAATTCACTGTGACAGTCATTTTGATATGATTTGCCTAAACGCCACTAGCGAAGTCTGTCGGACGTTCCCGGCACTCATTGCTGTAACCGCTATGTGTAACGTTTTGCCTTTCTTTTCTCGTCTTTCAACTCGACAGCCTCGAATGACGATCCAGAAAATTTACACAATTTTTCGTAATTTTGGAACTCGGTCGGTGGTGGTGGTGGAGGGAGGCTCAGCCGTACCTTACTCCAGTTTTGCACTACTATAGTAACCTCGCACGTGCTGACTGACGGCGAACGCGAGGCCGGGTCTTGTTGTGGCAGCTTCAGACAAGTGTATTAATTACGTGTTTGTGTGCGCGCCTGTGCGTGCGCTCTTGATGTTATTGTATGAAATGTACACTAACTGCAGTTACAGGTAGCCGCGCGGTCTTAGGCGTACGTCTGCGGCCTCTCGCTTGCTGGGATTGCGGGTTTGAATTCCGCCATGGACATGGAGTGTTGGGTTGTTAGGTAGAGGTCTGTGCGACGGGCTAATCACTCGTCCAGAGAAATCCTACCAAGTGTGTTGTGTCTTGAGTGTTATCTGGTGCAACAGTAACCCTCTTCACCTACAGTCAGTGGGTAGACAGAGGTCAGACTGAAGAAGGTATAGTGTTACAGCTGTGGCAGGCAGGATTGTTCTGAGACGTTCGTATCTGTTAATTCAGTGGCGTCACACACTGCGTTGCTGTTGACATTGTTACACATTTTATAGGATGTTATTACTTTTATTAGGGTCAATTTCTATATTTCTTTAAGAATCTTGTAATATATACTGATTTAGTCGTTACATCTATGGGTCATGTAGCACATAACCTCAAAATTCAGCCCAACAAAACTTTCTTTTTTACGACTTAGAAGCAATACTTGTACACAGTTTATCGCTGTATTCATAAACATTCACCTCACAAATTTCATATTCCTAGACATAATCAGTGCGGTAAATATTTAGTACAATGCTTACCGGCACAGAACGTGATGCCACCACACGCAGTCTACATAAATGGTAAATACGTCACACCAAAGCAAATTTTAATGTACGGTATGTGGCACTTTATTATTATTTTAATATACTCATGAACACAGCATTTCGTATTAAACGTTAGTGACTGTACTAGGACCTTAAATATCTGGCACACACAATCCATCATAACCTCAAATTATGATCTGTTTGAAAGCGTTAATTACTAAATCATGTAACTTACATACTTTGTCCCATTTATCTCACATACTTGTTCAATATTCTTTGTGCCATACCGTGTTCGATGGTCTGGCTGCATTTTTTGTTAATTCCTAGAAAACGGCAGGATTTGGAGGGAAAAAACTACAGGTCTCTATATTGTATGAAATTTGTTATTTTATTTTGTACAAATCTTAAACCTTTTTTTTCTAAATATCTGTAAGAATTCAGCAAGATATTATCACAAACATACTTATGTCTCTGACTTTAACTAATTTTTCATTTTTTGGACGAAAACACATAGCGTTAAGGATAGAAAAACTTATTAGGTTTATAAGATGGTGGAGGGCAAGAAACCTATGGGTAAGAAATATTGGTGCATTGCACAGAGTGTACCACGACAGCACCTTACCAAGACCACCAGCTAGAGAAGTGGCTCGACAGGCAGTGAGCAGAGCTCGCTGTGTGTTTGTTTTGGTACAATTTATAGAGACCGGTCAACAATAGTATAGTTTTCAGGTGTTCTAGTGACAATTACTGCAGGTGATGATTCATTTCCTGTATGTTTGCTCTGTCCTGTGGACTGGCCCTCGCTGTGTATTACGATGCACTTCTTCACCTTCAGCAAGGACAACATGTTTCCCGCTACTATGCCGTCTACTGGGCGCTGTGTGTTCCAGCATCATGCAATGCTTCAGATGTCCAGGTGGCTCTATCGGACACACTGCAGAGACACACCGAGGGCACTGGCTTTGATTTCCAAGTCTGGGTCACTGATGACATGTGTCAGACAGAGGATGACAGACTCCATCTGCCAAACTCTACCATCATTGTTGGGTAAGGAGTGTGAGCTGCTGTTCAAACAAAATGGTGGTTGTTTCATTATTTACCTGCCATGTGAGCTGCTCAAGAAGGAGCATGACAAAACAGATAGTACTAGAAAGAAAACAAGGTAAGCAGCAAAAACAAGAAGAAGGTTGATGTCTTGAGAGAGGAAACATATTGTGTGTCAGGCAAGAAGTGCGGGCTTCTGGTAAGTAAATTAGGAAAGCTGGGAAATTGAATTGCAACATTTCAGCATAACAGTTCTGCAAATGGCACTGGTGGCTATGGTGGTCAGAAGAGCAGTTGGTTCACATGCAGAGAAATGGCAGTAGAACGTTGTAAGGTGATTTAATGTAATCATTAAAAGCATATGGTCCAACAGAAGTTATATTTTTGTGGTGTAAAGCTTAGCTGCATGTCCCAACAAACTATTATCAGTTCACCATTTGACACAACCACAGCAATACCTCGGCTAACGAAGATAATTCGTTCCGGAATCACATTCATTAGCCGAAGCAGTTTATGTTATCAGGCGTCTCACTTCTCGCTGTCTCGAACGTAAACAACCGAGTCGGGTTGGTCGGTCTTTCCAGTGTGATGTGGTCAGCTCATTTCTTTATCACACACATACAGACGGAAAGATAAGCTCCTGGAATGGCCCGACCGTTCATGTTTGCTGCTTTATGTTAGCGCGCGCATCCACTAAAACATTCGTTAGCGGAATCCATGTTCGTTAGCCGAGTCCGAAAAACAGCGAAAAAAATCTTCGTTAACCGAAAAATTCGTTAGCAGGTTTACTCGTTAGCCGAGGTATCACTGTATATATACAGTAAAACCTGTCTTAAACGGAATCTCAAGGGACCAGAACATTTTTTCGCTAAAGCCAGGTTTCCGTTTAATCAAGGTACACTACATACCGTATAAAAAATTAAACCAGGACATGCAAATATTAAACTGAACAGAAGAAAAAAATAAAGTACTCAGTTTTTCTTTATTTTTTCCAGTAGTCAAGCAGGGTTTCTTGCACGCAGTTTACTCTCTTTGCTGCCTGACTTTCCACAAACACTTTAGCTTTAGAAATTACACCAAGCATGTCTGAATCATTCTGTCGTACGGCAAATACCTGCAGTTCCTTTAAAATTTTGACAGCATCCTGATAAGTCTTCACGCTGCACTTCTCTTCTTCTAACACAATGTCATTTTCATCTTCTTCCTCTTCCACCTCCTCCTCTCTTTCTTTTTGACTTTCTCTAAAATTCTGAACTA